>OJPP01000138.1_pt1 | contig 24773 bp, 24 predicted proteins | sample 1598521 | NCBI WGS metagenome assembly OJPP01 (sample SAMN03922490, study PRJEB24848) | human gut metagenome | isolation source: stool sample | host: Homo sapiens | place: Germany | collected 2011-05 | reverse complement strand
TAGTGTTGTGTTTAGAATTAAATTGTCTAGGTGGGCCAAGAAACATCCCAATGATGGGTATTATTCCCCTCTTCAATCCTAAAGTTACCAATTGATAACCATAAACCTCTTACAGAATTATAGGCCCATACATAAACATTATCTCCAACCCCTCTATCCTTAGTAGTATTTTGAATAGAATTCACAGTTATTTTACCTTCTACTGAGTCTACTATAATACCTTCACGTATTAAGCTCATATCATACATAAAGTCAGAAGTATGAGGTATATTAGCCGTATCAAATAATCCCCACGTATCTTGATCATTACCATTTGAAATATTTAAACTTAATTCTAATCTGAATTTATTTATTTTTTTTTCTTGAAGAACTCTGAGAATTACTGTTTTTCCAGATGCCTTCTGTCTATAAGTATCGGCTGCTGTTCTTTCGGTACTACCATTTTCAGATATATATGCTATCAACCTGAAGGGGGATTGAGTATCTTGTGTTATTAACAAGCCGATTGCTTTAGCTTCTATCTCCGAATGGACTACCTCTATATCGCCTGCAGATGAGGGGCTACCATTGTGAGTAGAGATAAGATTCGATACATGTTTATTTGCCAATCCATTTGAGGGAGCTGGGAATGTGAAATCGGTGTAATGCCCATTACCATCTGAGTCAGTAATATAAAACTCATAGACATCTCCTGCTTCTTGAACTATTGTTAGAGTACAAGTTTTATTGGATTCTCCCTGAGTAAAGGTAATAATTCCTGTTCTAGATGAACTACTGTTATTAGCGGCTACCTTAAATGTAGCCCCAGCACCTGAACCAGATATAGTAATCCAAGCCACATTAGAAGATAAAGCCCAATTAAGGAATTGATTACCATTCTTCCTAGAATATACTCTTACAGGTCTATTGTATAATGGATCTGAACTTGATGGCCAACCAGAATAAGTAAGAAAAGTACTCAAAGAATCCTCCGAGTTTTCTCTAATACCAAACTCATAAGTTGAAGCACTCTGTTGTACAGTTTGTACTAACTCTCTATCTAAGCCATTAGGTTGATTAGCTCTGATTGTAAGAGTTCTGCTTGCAGGCTTTGAATGCTCAGGTATGGTAATAGTTACTTTAAAGTAATAACCACTCACATTAGTAATAGTTTCGGTTACTCCGGATGGCAAAATAAGAGTAGGTTTAATAGCTTCGGTAGAACTTAAAGAACCGTTAACATATCTAGACCTATAACTTTTTATATAAAAAGAAATATTACCTCCTTTACCTTCAACAGTACCAATGGATAAAGTACTAGTTTTATACCCACTATTCTGTTGGGTACTGTGCTCAAATACCATACCACTACTAGGATAAGTTACCTCAGCCGAATTCTGTGTAATGGTTAAATATACAGGAGTTGCCGTATCATAAGTAAACTTAATCTTAAAAGTTCTAGGTGATGAGTTAGGGTTTGGTGCTACATTAATACTACATCCACTAGAAGTTTTACCAGAGATGGTAATATCAGATGAAGTTCCCTCAACTACTTCAGCTGAAGTATAAGTAGTTCTAATGTTTTCTACATAAGTTCCGTTTATATATTTATCATAATTGGCATTTACTGTCAATCTAAATTCTGAACCAGTTCCAGGTACATTTTTAGTAGTTGGGTCTATAGATAGGTGATCTACATAAGTTACTTGACCTCCTTCCTGAGAAATTGAGATAGTCTGGTCTGTAGCAGTTGGGAAATCGAAAGTAACCGTAAAATTTCTAGTAGAACCACTATTACTTGGGATAGAAATACTATTACCACTAATAGAAGCCGGACTAGAAACTCTTACGGTAGCAGTTTCTGATTCTGTATAACTACTACCTTGACCATTCCAAGTATAAGTTCTACTTGCACTCTTAGCAGTTACATTAGATTGACCTCCACTGTAACTGAAAGAAGTTTTATCTACTCTACAGTTATAACTCCATGAAGAATAAACTTTTCTACCTGCTGCCTGGGTAAAAGTTGCCTGTAGGGTTTTACCCGAATACTTCTGAGTCCAAGTTACAGTGATTGATTTACTATTAGTAGATGTATTGTTGGGTACTATTCTACCTTTATTACCGTCGTAATCTATAGTATACCAAGAACCTTCCGAAGTTTTAGTGACATCATTCGCCAAACTTTGAGAGATAGTAGTATTAACACCGTTTACTTGCTTAACTCGATTAGAAGCATATGAACCAAAAGGGTATGTACCTCCAGTAGCTGGAGCATTAAAAGAAGGATTACCATTCGGATCCCACTGGAATGTATAAATCCATTGCTCGGCATTGATATCCTCTAACTTGACACATTCATTGTTACCATAGCTAGCAGCATTACTAATTACAATAACCTTGTCAACATTGGAGTCCTTACCATTATTGAGTGCTAACAACTCAGCCTTGGTAGGGCACTCATTAGAGGTCTTACCAAGGCCGGTCTTATTCAGAATAGCACTCCAAGTTGCTATTTCTGCCATATTACTTATTGTTTAATTGTTTCTTAAAGTCTTCGAATTCTTTTCTCAATAACTTAACTCCTTCGAGAGCCATGACACTGAGCATTTCATATTCTACTACTTTTACTTTTACATATTCCTGACCATCTTCTCCGACGAAAGTTTCGAATCTAGATTGGTTAGGTACTTGAGAAGCAGGTATAGTATTCTCTGATACCAACAGAGGTTCAATTTCCTCTAAGCTCTGAGCAATAGTTCCCACTTGGTATTTACCATTCATCTTGAAGTGAACTGTAGGTATATTACAGATTTGGTCCAGAGTATGGTTCAAATTCTCTACTTGAGATTTTAATCTACCATCTGATTCCTTCCAGAAACCAGAAGCTGCAGTAGTTTTAGCAAATACTACTTGGTCTGTAGTAGCCAATCCTAATTGAGCTCTAGTTACATTATGAGGATTATCCCTTCTGTTTGCATGGGTATTTAAGTCGGTCTGAGCTTTTGTACCTGCGGCCTTAGCATCTGCAATAGCAGTAGCTTGAGCAGTAGATACTGGCATATCTGCTGGAGCTAAGTTCTGTACATTACCTAAACCTATCTGAACTTTGGTTACATTGTGAGGGTTACTCTTATTGCCAATATGAGCATCTAAGCTTTCCTTGATTACTTTGTCAGAATCCTGGATTAATTTCTCTAATGCAGTTTTAGCAGCATCAGTATAAGCCTTAGCTTCATTCAGGGCATTGGTAATATCTCCATTTAGACCAGAATTAAGTTTGTTGAACATCTCAACAGTTATTACTCCAGCTCGATTAGCATTAGCAGCTAAAATTTCTAATGTCTGTGTAGTAGCTTCACCATATACTCCATCAGCTTTAGTAGATTTACTAATCTGTACCCAAACTTTATCCGTATTCTGAACTACTCCTTTACCAGAAATTATAATAGTACCCGGGATAGAATCAAACAGTTTCTTATCTGCTGCAGTTTGTACACCTGCTAAGTCTTTGGTAGCAGCTGGGATAGGTTGATTATGAGTATTTACACTTGCAGTATTACCAAAATCTGAACAATCGAAATTTAATCTAACTTCAGTAGCATTTCTAGTCCAAGCTCTGTCATCCTTAATATGAGAATAAAACCTTAGATTATCATTCAGAGATTTTCTCCAATCAGCTAAAGCTTTACCCTTACCTCCATCATAAGCAGTACCAGTAACTTCTCCAAGTATCAGTGAAGAAGTATTACTATCTACAAACTGAGTACCTGACCAACGGAATTGATAAGAGGGTTCATCCTGGGTAATATTCAAATATATCTTACCTGATTCTCCAGTAATAGGATTAGCATGATCTGGGTCAGAATATAATTTAATGTTGCTCAGCTTTCCAGTTTCACTGATATCATAAGTAGCATAAGCTTCGATAACATCATCAACATAAGAAGGCAATTGACTAGAGGGTACTAATCCATTACCATCCAAAGATGCAAATCCATCAGCCTTACCCTTAGTTGCTACGAAATCATCATGCTTCTTTTCTAAGTTATTGATATTAGTTTGTAACTTATTCTCAAGAGCAGTATCTGCAGCAGCTCTGGCTTCTTCTTCTTTCTGAATCTTTTGCATCTGAACCTGGTCGTGTTCAGCACGAGCATCTGCCTCTTCTTTGATAGCTTGAGTAAATTTGGTGTCTAATGCCTGGTCAGCTGCTTTTCTATCCTCGATTTCTTGAGCAAGGGAAGCTTCGGAAGAATTCTTCAAGGCTTCAATGGCATCTTTTCTGTCTTGGATTTCCTTAGCAATCTGCTGGGGTAAAGTTTCATCCAACTTAACCTTATCAGCAGCAGTCATAGTACCAGCTTTAGTAATTGAAGCTACTGGTAAATCAAAAGTAGTATTATCATCTTTATATATTCCTTCGTTTACAGTTTTTCTGTTTACTGATACTGTAACTTTATTAGCATCTGAAGTTGCTCCTTCTCCAACTACTACAGTCTGAGGAATAGAGTTAAATAACTTCTTATCTGCTGCAGTTTGTACACCGGCTTTCTCAGCAGTAGAAGCGGGGATATCTACAGTGAAATCATTAGATTTCTGTATACCTTCATCGGAGTTATATGTACTTCTACTTATGTTAGTAGTAACCACACCAGCCTTAGGTGTATAACTAGCTCCAGTGATATAATCATTGGGCATAGAATTCCATCTTTTCTTATCGGCAGCTGATTGAAGACCGGCTTTAGCATCTGTAGAAGCAGGGATAGCAAACTTACGAGACATAGGTTCTCCATAGAGATTACCTTCTCCTTTTACAGAACTCTTAAAGTTTACTTCAGCAGAAGTACCATTGATAACCAAGTTCGGATCAATTTCCGTAACCATAGTTAAGGGTAAAGCTTCTGAAGTTGCTTCTTCTTTCTGAAGACGTTCATCTAAGCCGTTAGTGATACCATTAAATTTATTCTCAAGTGCGGTATCAGCTGCTTTTCTATCTTCAATTTCTTTATCTATACGTTTACCCAGAGCATTATCAGCAGCAATTCTTGCAGCCTCTTCAGCATCAATATTATCCTGGAGAACTTTATCTGCAGCAATACGCTCATTACGTTCTGTAGTAAGGTCCTGAGTATTCTTATCTACTTTAGCTTCAATACGAATATCCTCAGCCTTTCTAGCCTCAATCTCTGTATTCAATAGTTCCTTGATTTCAAGGTAGCCAGTATTCTGATTACTTTGTAATCCCTGAATTAATTCTAGGTTACGTTGAATATTAGCAGTATTCTTAGCAATTAATTCATCCTGAGCCTGAGCCTTTGTTAATAATTCAGAACGAGTTTCTGTTACGAAAGTTCTCAGTTCACTTACTGTAGCATTAAGAGTAGTACTTAATTCAGTAAACTTCTGAGTAACTTGTTCATCAGCTGCAGTTCTATCGGAAATTTCCTTATCTATAATACCCTTAAGTTCAGTCAGCTTATTAGTAATTGTAGTTGCAAAGTTTGGGTCATTACCCAATGCTTTTGCAATCTCTTCTAGTGTATCTAATACTCCAGGAGCAGAACCAATAACCTTTTGGATTGCAGCTTCTACTTGTTCGGCATTCTGATAGTTAGAATCGTTTTCCAACTGAGATACCTTAGTAATGTAGTTAGCAAATTCCTGGATATTATCTAACTTAGCTTTTAATAAGTCGGTAAAGTCATTTGAAGAAAGCTCTTTGCCATCTACTTTATCAACCTTTCGGTCATTCAAGTTTTCAACAGCCTGAACTCTATCTGATACTTCCTGAGTAATCTTATTCTCTAACAGAGTGTCTGCCTGAGTACGATTAAGGGTTTCGGTATCAATATTATTCTGAAGCTTGGTATCTTCTTGTAGTCTATTTTGAGCCTCATCATTGATATCTTTAGATATAGCTACCAAATCATCTTTGTGACTTTCCATAGCTGTAGTCAGAGAATCCTTAAGAGCTTGTTCAGCAGCCTTAGCTCTTTCTACTTCGGTTTGAATAGCAGTAGTGTTATTAGTTACTTTCTCCCTGAGCTCATCTAAAGAACCGGTTACTCCACTATTGAGGCTATCTATTCTGGTGCTTAAAGCATCATCACCTGCCTTACGATCTTTAATCTCCTGGTCGATTCGAGCATTGATTTTCTCATCTTCATTTGCCCGGGCAGTAGATTCAGTATTTATCAAGCCAGTGAACTTATTATCTAATAAAGTATCTGCTGAAGTTCTATCAGAGATCTCCTTATCGATATTCTGCTGTAAAACAGTATCACCAGCTTCTCTCTTTGAAACCTCAGTGTTCAAGTCGATATTTACCTTATCTACCTGAGACTTAAGATTAGTATCAGCATTGGCTCTTGCTTCAGCTTCTGCATTAACCCTGCCTTTTAATTCAGCATAATCTTCAGCTTCCTTAGTAATCTGGTCATTTAATCTGTCAGTATTACGTTGGATATTTGCCTTGTTAGCATTTACTTCTGTTTGCAAAGCATCTATCTTAGCCTGAAGTTCATTTTTAACGGTATTTACCGCATCCTGAATAGATAAAGCCAATTCTTGTATCTTGGTAGCATTAGCAGTTACTCGAGTATCTAATGCAGCATCAGCAGCCTTACGATCCGTTTCTTCCTTAGTGATAGCAGCTTGTAATGCAGCATCGGCATCTTTTCTGTCTTGGATTTCCTTATTCAGACTAGCTTGAATACCGTCAGTGTTACCAGTAATTTTATCTACTTCGTTATCAACGTATTCTTTCAACTTAGCCTCAAGAGCAGTATCAGCTTCCTTACGGTCAGAAACTTCCTTATCTACATTAGCCTGTACCTGGGTATCAGCTTCTGTACGATTAGTAATTTCTTGATTCAATTGTTCGGTAATAGCTGCCAATTTCTTGGTAATTGTAGTTGCAAAGTTTGGGTCATTACCCAAAGCATCTGCAATCTCCTTCAAAGTATCAAGAACCTCTGGAGCTTCCCCAATAATCTTTTCAATAGCTGCCTGAAGATCTGCTTCAGTTTGATAACCAGCATCATTGATAAGCTGAGATACTTTTGTGATATAATTAGCATGTTCTTCAATGCCATCCAATTTAGCCTTGAGAATATCGGTAAAGTCGTTTTTAGTAAGAGAATAGCCTTCTCTTTTATCTACCTTACGATTATCTAAGTCTTTATCGGCAGCAATACGTTCTTGTTTTTCTTGCTCTAGTTTTTCAAGCAATTCGGTTTTATCTGTACCGGCCTGAGTTTTCAAATCCTCAATCTTATGGTCAAGGATTTCATCTTGAGCAATTCGAGTTTCTTTCTCGTTATCAATATTGTTCTGAAGTACAGTATCTGCATTCTGACGGTTCTGAGCTTCTTGAGTAATGTTCTGCTGTAAACCATTATCTGCATTCTGACGGTCAGAAGTTTCCTTTACAATCTGTTGGTGTAATACTTCATCCTGAGCAGTACGAGCTGCAGCTTCAGCATTAATCTTGGATTCAAGTTCTTGGTCTGCAGTTTTACGATCACTGATTTCGGTGTTCAGTTTAGATTCTAATGCTACATCTGCATTTGCTCTTTCTGAAGCCTCGGTTAGAATCTTATTATTTAAGTCGGCAATATCCCTAGTATGGTCTAACTGTACTTGATGAACAGCCTCGGTCAGTTTCTCATCAGCAGCTCTACGTTCAGCAGCTTCCTTATCTACCAATTCCTTAGCATATTCTTTAGCTTCAGTTAAGTTATTGTCAGTTTCTACTTCCAAATCACCAACCCGGTCTTCTACCTTTTGAATACGAGCATTGATTGCTTCTATCATCCTAGTAATATCTTGTACTACTTTAATGATAGTTGCATTCAACGTATTAACCGAGTTAACCAAGTTATCGTTCACAATCTTAATCTGAGAAGCTAATTCGTTTTCACGGTTCTTAGCTCTAGTTACCTCAGCTTCTAATTGAGTACGTAATTCAGTTAATCGGTTAGTGATATTGGTAGCAAAGTTTGGGTCATTGTTTAATGCTTCAGCCAATTCCTTTAATGTATCCAAAGCATCATCAGCACCATCTACTAAGTCATGTATATATTTCTCAACTTGTTCTTGAGTCTGATAGTTAGAATCGTTTTCTAATTGAGAAACTTTAGTAACGTAGTTAGCATGTTCCTCAATTCCATTCAGTTTTTCTAGCAATTCATCAGAGAAGTTATTTTCTGACAAATCCCAACCTTCTTTCTTATCTACCTTGTTTGCAATTGATAAGAAGAATGCCCAGAACTCTTTAAGAGTTCCAACAAAACCATGAGCCAAAGAGTCATCATAATAACCCTGTAATAGCCGTTGGTCAATCTCTTCGCAAGTGTAGTATTTACTAACGTACATATGTATATATTTTAAGGTGTTACTTTATTCTTTCCCAATAACAGTTCCGAGTTATTACCTCGGAAATATTCTTTTTCTTTACCAGCAAAAGCATTTGGAATATCATCTGGATTATCTGGGTCAACATCTCCTCCATCCTCTATATCCCCAACTACTACGGCATAATCAGGTAATTTCCTAACTCTGAACTTAATAACTTGGCCAAAGCCTATATGAGGTATATCTTTATCCCATACCTCTCCAAAGTAATCTTGGTAATTTGATACGAACTTCATACCAGTCATAGATTGCATGGTAGTAGCCGAATTACCAGTACCAGGCATTTCTATGTGAACTCCAGAAGGTCCATTCAAGATTATAAGATTACTGTCCCACCAATTTCCTTCTACATTGTTAAGCTTGGTGAAACGTAACATTAACATTTTCATATCTTTATGGATTTTGTTCTACGAATTTGATTTTAGTATCTCTATCCCTTTTGAGGATTACCAAGAATACCAAAGCTTCATCTTTAGCCTGAGATATTTGAGTATCTCCAGAAGGTTTATATACTACCCCATTGATAACAAATCTATCCTCAGACCAGTTAAAGTTCCAATAACCTTCCTGATTGAGATATCCGATTTGTTCTATGTAATTCTTTGAAATAAGTATAGAAAGGTTCTCATCATCTAATTCTCCAGAAACTGTGGCTTTATTTATTGGCCAGTTCCTAAAAGCATTGTAATAGCATAAAGCTTCTATGGGAATATTATAATATCTTGGGCTATCGTCCTCAGCATGATTTAGATATTGATTAACATGTTTAGCCCAAGTAATTGTTTGTCTTCCAGCATCCCAGTCTAAGAAATCAGTGATAATCTTTTTATACCTATTCCAAGAATGGTTCTTAACCATTCTCCAAGGTTCTTTTGTCATGATTTCTTATCTATTATGGTTAACGAAGGTTTACTTGCTTTATTGAGAGGAGCTGTTGGATTAGGTCCTCCCAAAGGAGTTGGTTTTCGATGATTTACTACTTTTGGTACTACTAACCGTTCAATTTGATCACAGAATGGTAAGTATATCTCTAACCTAGATGCCAGCATACATAGATTCTTTCTCAATTCATCCATATATCCTCCAGGTTGGATCATCTTTGAATAAGTACTCCATAAGCTAGATATACTTTCGGATATCTTATCATAATACTGTACCTCGGTAGGACCTGTAGTAATTTGCTTTATCCTATCTCCTCTAGCATGTTCTCCAGGTGAATCACCCTCTTGGTCTGGTCCATGAGATTCAGTGGAGATAATTTCTCTAAAACTGTTTCCTGCAACCAACAGTATATTTTGTATTTGTATATTGAGATAATCCCATACAGCCAATTCCATAATTAATTGGTTTTCTAGTCCCTCATACCATAATTCATCATTATATTTATCTGGTGGTATAACATGGTTTACTAGTGGGAAGATATATAATTGCCATTTAATGATGTATGCAGTTTTATCTTCTATGGTCATACTCTCATTTAATTCCTTGGGAATATACCTATCTATCAAATTATAAATGGTATCTTGAAGAGTAGTATGTCCATAATTACATACAACTACGGTTCTAGTACAAGTCAAATCTAATCCTTCAGAATTAGTGACATGTAGTGTTACATCATAAAATCCAGACTTCTCATAAGAGTAAGATTGATGTCTTCCACCATTGAAAACCTCTCCCTTATCATCGCCAAAGTCCCAGTCAAAAATGGATTTGACTGGGACTTGGGTTAATACTCTAAATGAAACTTCCAGACCTGATGTTACATATGTGAAGTCTAGATTCTTTTTCATTTATATTCGGATTTGTTTATTTTTTGTTTTCTTCGAAATCTTCAAGTAAAACTTCAAGGATATCTTTTACGGTATCTTTCGGATCAGCTTCGATTTCATGTTTCTTAGCAATCAGCTTAGCTTCTTCAAGTGAATAAGCTTTGGCAATCTTACTGATTTCCATACCCTTTGCAAACTGAGCAGCTAGCTTCTTGTCAAGCTTTTCGATATCCTCAGCAGTATACTTGGCAGTTTTGTTCTTATCCGGAACTAAAACCAAGTGGCCAGAAACTAAAGCTTTCTGAATACGTTTTGTTCTGTACTGACGGGCAGTAAGTTCTCTCTCTTCGCCTTTTGCAATTGAAATACCTGTTACCTGGTCGTTAAAACTGTAGGCATTAGTTCCAACTGTTACAATATAAGTAGTAGCCATAATCTTTTATTTTTTTTTATTTTAGGTTATAATATAAAACCCCGAACAGAATGGATTGAAACTGTTCGGGGGAGAAATTAGACAAAAATACAATGAAGAAATCCCGGATATTATTCTAAGTTAACCAATAGGTATGGGTCAATGTTCATGAAGCTCGGGAATCCAGCTTCAGAGAATTTCTTGTTAGCTGCCAACAGAAGAATAGCATCCTGGTACATCTTAGAGAAACCTGTAGTCAGAGAAGCATATACAGCTTCAGTCTGATTGGATACGATTCTTTCTGATTCAAGCATCAACTGTTTAGCAGTAAGCTTAATCAAGGCAGCACTGGTATCTACCATCAACAACTGCTGATCGGGAGTTCCCGGGTGAATATAGAAGTCAGCCTTATTGGGAACCGGAGACTTGATATTCAGTGTAGCTTCTGTAGTTCCTGAGTGACGTTCTTTAAATTCAGGCAAGTTCAACATCTCGATAGCCTGGTCTTCACCACCAATCATAGTAGTAAAGTTACGGCCCATACGAGCAGCACGAACCCAGATATGCAACAAGTCTTTATAAGTAATACCGTTGGTTGTTTCATATACACCAATAACCGGAGCAGATTCAGAACCATCAGCTTTGTTACCGTTCATCAAAACATCCATTGCCAAAGTATCCATAGCATAACCCAACTGAATACCAAAGTCACGGAGATAGATTCCCAATACATCGATTGAAACGTAGTTTTTAACTTCGTCAGTAAGTTTAAATCCTTTACCGATTTTGAACAGAGAAACTGATTTCTGTCCGAAGCTTACATCTCCCAAAGGAATTGTTTCTGCTTCATTTACCTTAGCGGGAGCAGCATCCGACATATTTACCATCGGCATAGTTACCTGCAAACCATTAATTGATTGGTCTGAAGCAATGATGTTCGGGTAGAAAGGTGCCTGACGCATACCAGTTGTAATAGCAGCACGGATGATTTCCGGTACAATCCAACGGATATTCTGTTGCGGCATAGTGAAGATGTTCTGCATTGTATCAATCTTCGGATTAATGCCCAACTTTTCAAAGAAGGCATCCTGTGATACACCATATTTACCCTGTACCAGTTCTTCCAGAGTAACTTCAATAGGCAATGTGTTGTTGGAACCCTGACGGTATGCTTCCAAACTTCTTACCATTTCCGGAAGTTCCTTTCTAAGGTCTTCCATTTTCAATTGTGCAAATTCTGTATTCATTGTTCTTTTAATGTTCAGTTAATGATTAGCGTACCAATACTTGAATAATATCATTAGCTTCATCAGCCGGTACGATGCTAATGAATTTTGTTTCATCGTCTGAAGTTTCAGCAGTGATGAAACGGTCAATCAACAGGGTATCTGTGGGTTTTACATAACCACATACCATAGTCTCTTTAGCTACCCAGTTTACAACCATGAAAGCTTCTACAGCTACAGTTACTTCTACGGGGAAATTTCTTTGAGCCTGATAAGCAGGGTTAATGTTGTCAGTTACAGCTATACCCAGATAAACCTGGCTGCCATCTCCACCCGGGATATAAGGTTCGATATTACCATCGGTATCCAAAGCTACCGGCATACCCTGATGAATAACTTTGTTTTCTTTTACACAGAAAGCCTGATGCAACTTGTTAGATTCACTCTTATAGATCACCGCTCTGGGAGTTTTTTCACCAAACAGAGTCATCGGTTGATCCTGATTTACCAGCTTAGTAGTAGGATGTGTATTCATATTCTTCTTATTTTAGAGATTATTTTAATTTGTTTGAATAGATACCTTTCAGAATCTCTTCCGTACTCTTTTCGGAATTCTGAGCAGTAGCTTTGTTATCAGATTTATCTTCTGGCTCAGCTGCAGAAGAAGCACGGCTTACATCATGAGAACCGCATTTAGCACAGGTCATTGGGAATTTTTCTTCCAATCGAGCTTGGTAATCTTTAGTAAGAGAGATCAAAGTTACCATGCCGGTAGTTTCGGCATTCAACATTGTAACGATAGTTTCATCAGCTTTGTCACCCATAAGTTTTTTATAGGTTGCAACGGCATTTTCACGGAGAGATGCAATGTGGTTTTTACCTACCTGAGCCATTTCTTTCAGATTTGCAACTTCTGCATTCAGATTAGTAACCTGTTCTGTAAGAGAAGTTTTTTCTGTAGTTAAGTTATCCACAGTAGTCTGAAGAGTGTTACGAGAATTAACCAATTCCTGAATGGCTGCAAATGCAGTTTCCTCGTTCATCTCTGTACCTTCGGCAAGAGTAAGGCAATCTTTACCAAAGATTCTTTCTAAAAATTTTTGTAGTTCATTCATATCTTTATTATTAGGATTTTGATTTCCTTGATTATCATCATAAGATTGGGAAGTATCGTTATTTTCACTGAACAAAGCTAGATCAGTTTTCGTATCATAGAAGAAATACTGTTTAGACTTATCATCCCTATATTCTTCGTATGAAGCCCAAGTTCTCTTGGCAAAATTGGGATTAATGATTTTACCATCATCCCCAATCTTCTGAGCAAAAGCATCAGCTCCATGAGATACCAAAGAGGTTTCTAAGTATCTTACTACTTCAGTAACTATTCTTCGTACCATAACTCCCTTAGAATCATAGGTACCCAGTTTCTGGTAGAATTCGTTATCTTCCATATTTGGGTGAGACTTATCCCACTTAAACTGTACTGTTACTGAATTAGAATGGATAGAGGGGGGATCCATAAGAATGCCTCTAGCAATTCTCGGATTTGCTTTACCATCAATCTTTAATATACCATTAATACCTGCAGGAATAACAAAAGAACCATCCTTGTATTCATCTTGCCAGATAACTTGTGATACAGCTCCAATAGCATTACCAATATTAGTCTCATGGTCACAGTTTACTGTTTGTCCTAAGAGCATTCTCATAGAAGCTTTTAATACTCCATTTTGACCAAAATCGGTAGGATTCCAGTTCTTAGACACAATAGTTGCAGATAATAATCTGAACATGGGTTCAATAAACTCCTCATCTTTAGGAGTAAGTTCTTCTGGCTTCAAGTCAGGATAATAGGTATTATAATCTATTTCTCCTCCCCAAAAACCAAATTGACTGACTGACTCCTTAGAAGTTTGAGCCCATTTATAAAAATTCTCCGAGAAGGTTTGTGGTTCTATGGATGTTGGGATATACCCAGCCATTATAGTATGACCACTACCTATCACTAAAGAATCCAAATGTTCTCTGTTCTTTTTAGTAATCGGTTTACTCATCTTGATTTAGTATTTTGATCTCCTCGTGAAGGAGACGGATTATTTTTATCTCTTGATCTACGAGCGGATTGATTCTTATCGTCCTGTCTCTGTTTCTTCTTAGTACCCTCTTGTGGGTCTGAATTACCTCCCTTAGCAAATTGGTCTTCCAATGAAACTCTTGGTTCTTCTTCTGAAGGAGAATCATAACCCATTTCCCAAGCATATTGATATTGAGAAATGATACCTGCCTTGTAAAGTAAGTCAAGGTTCTGAATCTTATACTGTCTACCCTGTTGGATTTTAACCTCATCAGAGATAGTGGATGATCCCCAAGTAATGGATATTCCCTTACAATCAAAGCCAGCCAGACGTAGTTCTAGTTCATAAATAAACTTAAGAACATAAGAAACTATCATTTGGATATTCTTTAACTGACTTATAAGCTTAGAAAGCATAATACCAGTTGCTCCTTCTCCAATGGAAGCTTGTACTCCAATTAGGTTGCCATTTACTCCCAAACCATTAGCAACTGATTGCTGGTTCATATTCCAGGGTTTATCAATATTGCTCATCTCTTTTGAAGTAGAGTTAAGTTTAAACTGGTGGTCATCAATGTAACCAGTTACTACTCCATCCTTCATACCTTCCCTTACATTCTGTTTCAAACGTATTAGCTCCCTATTTAATCTTCTAGTATAAGCTTCTACATTTTCATTAGGTTTCTGTTGTGGTTTTTCCATCAAAGCCTCTAGAAAACCAACCATACCACAGATTTCCATGATATGTTTAAAATTGGTTTTCATATCATGCTGACCCTTTAATGAGTCCAATGATGCCATAAAAGGAGGTATTCCGTAAGGTTCATCGGTATCATTATACATACCCACATAACAATAGGTCTCTGTATTAAGTTTGATATAATCTTGCTTATTTGAGCCATTCCAAAGAGTGTTCCTCTGATATGGACTGTATACACCATTATTCTCTCTTTTGAATACTATCCTATCTGGTTTGAGGAATAATACAGTAGCTAAACCCTCAAGCTTTTCATTTGGTACGGCTTCTACTGAGATAGCTCCACTAATCATCAATTGGACTATCATTTTGTTTACCAAGCCATCCATACCAGCAGTATAGTTAGACCATTTGGGAGATACCTTAGAAAGATGATCTCTCATCTTATCAGCCTCTTTATCGGTATTATTAGGGAATGTTATATTATGACCGGTATTAGCAAGCTTAAACATATCCTGTAAAGCTATGTTAACATCTGGATTCACTTTATATAAATCCCTTAAAAGCTGAATCACTTCAACACGAAAAGAAGGCGTAACCATCTGAGTTAAGCCTTTCAATGTATGAATGAAGTTACCTGGGTCATCATCCGGTTCCGATACTCTACCGGGTGAAATAGGTACCTCCTCTTTTTTACTTGGAGGATTAGCCTTGTTTTCTTGTATTGGAGATCGATTCCTTCTATCGAATCCAAAAAACTTAAGAATTTTCATTTCGGTTGTATTATTACATTAGTTTTTCCTTTTCGTATGTGATTACAGATTGCTTTACCAAATATATCATCATCAGAATAAACATCTCCTTCCAAATCCACATCTACAGCAGAAGTATTATTTCGGTGTTTACCCATGGCTACAGGTCTACCCAAACCATCATATATAAAGGTAGGAGCTTCTTGAACAAAGAAAGGATCCTTCACAATGATATTCTCTTCTCGAATATCTTGTTCTAGACCCTCTATAATTACTGAACGATTCTTTTGGGTAGTTAACCAACCAGGAGATTTATCAACCTCAGGTCTAGACTTACCTTTCTTTTTCAGAAGCTTTTGATAGTAATATAGGTTAGGATATCCTTCTGATTGAAGAGCAGAAGTTACTGCTAACCCAACGTCGTTAGATTCTGGAGCTACAACAGCAAAATTAAATAATTGCCCAGTATCTCCCAGTAACCTAGCATATTTATCTACTGCCATTCTTCCCTTATACACAACTTGTTCTTCTCCCAGCTTGTCCATACAAGTGAAAGAAGAATAGTCTGAGCCTCTACCTGTTGCAACGTCTGCACCGATAAAGTACTGTTTATTTGGATCTGGTTCGTTGAATTGTCTATACTGACGATTGAAACGATATTTTAAAACTGGATAATCACTTAAGCAATCTTCGATAGCCTTGATATCTGCCATATCAAATACTGTATTACCTGAAGAAAGAAAGTCTCCATCGATTTCTTGAGCAGTTCTTTTTGGACCCAATGCAGAAGCCATTTGATCATACCATGATTGATCCCGTTCTGGGTGCATCTGCCAATATAATCGAATAGCATTGAAAGGATTACCTCCAGCTATAGCATCTACCCATGTTGAATGGTAAAAATTACCCATACCGTATGGAGTAGAATTGATGATGGCTGAACCTCCGGTGGAAAGCGTAGGGAAGGCAGCTGCCCAAATAGCTGAAGCCCACCGAACGATTGCAGCCTCATCAATTACCAGGAGAGAAAGAGATTCTGAACGACCGGCTTCGGAAGATGTTGGAATGGATTCTATGAATGAACCATTATCAAATTCAATCATAGAGGCAGAACCAAATTCCCCAGTTCTTCCATTAATGATCGGGGTTTGCATATACCATGGAAGATTCTTATACATGAACTTAATCTTCTTAAGTACCTTCTTAGCTGTTGTATCCTTAATGGAGATAATGTTTATCTTCTTATTAGGATGATATGATGCCAGCCATAAGCAGTACATAGATATAAGTTCTGTAATACCCGCTTGCCTGAACTTTAACAAGATATTGAATCTCTGGAGTATAAATTGGTATAGTACGGCTTTTTGATACGGATATAATTCAAATCGAACCTTTCCTCTCACTGGATGTATCACATAACAAAAAAGACTGAAAAAGAAAACATCAGTTGTAACCCTAGATAGATTAGATAATTCTTCTCTTGTAAGGTTAGTGGGTGTTTCCTGTATCTTCTTTGCCATAAAATCTAAAATTTATAAGTTACTACCAGTTCTAAATCAGTTTTGATACCTGAGAAATATCTTGGGTAATAAAAACTGTTTATCCCCAGTTTGTAATTAAATCTCTTAGTCTCGATTGAAATTCCTGTTCCCAAATCCCATAGATTGTTAAAGGGTCGGTACTTACCATAAACATAAGGAACTAATCTTATTCTAGATTTAATTTCTTGTGTGGTAAGTTTTCCGTTATACCAAGAATACTTGTAGTTATTAGTGTCGATATTGAATAACCTACTAGAATAAATTCCTGAATTTTGATTAAGGAAACTCAGTGTAAGTTGATTCTTATCGATTACTAATTGAACAAGAGAATCCTTCTCTGAGATTATAGAATCAGGATTATTAGCGGTATGAATAGGTTTATCCCAATTCTGATAATTGTAGAGAAGGATTCTACTTGGGTTAAGTAAATTATCGTAGGAAATTGGCAGGAAATCTTTCCTCAAATAAATTGTATCAGTATGTTGAATGATCTCTTTATCAGGTAACATACTGAGTTGTTGATTCAGTTTGTAATTCCTGAAGCAAAGGTAAATAGTAAATCCTAGTAAAAGGACTACCATGGCAATCTTAAGCTTCTTCATCTTTTGATCTGAGATAGGCATCTTTTGTTTTGTATCTATCGATTATTACTCCCAAAATTACTTTGAAATTATTACTGAAGTCAGTAGTCGGAATTCTAAATCGAATATCAATCCCTTTTGAATCTTGAGTAATACTCATTCTGATTTTTCCCTTGTGACTCTTTACAACTCGATTATAAAGAGTTGCTAAGAGATTAAACATACTCTTCAGATTTTTCGGTAATATCTCTGTTCTGTATAAAGTTTCTTTGTTCATTGTTACTTAAGTTTTTCGGTTTCAATTCATAATAGTCAACTCACTCTATATCAGGTGCTTGGCATTCATTTGCCAAGTCTGGCATAAGCCAACTAATTCAAATTCAATCAGTTACAAAACTGGCTTTGTTTTTCCCTTAACAATCCCTTTTCCTGATTGATTCTTATATCAGTATTCCTTATTCCAATATTCCTTATTCCAATACTCTTTAAAAGCCTATTAGATTTATATAGGGGGGATTCACTTGAAATTAAGGCATTTCTTAAACCATAATCCTATTTCACATACCGACCCTTTAGCAAGTGTATACCTAGCCTTATTCAACCAGTAGTGATAAGTCTTAGGATCCCAAGTTGCAAATCCCCGAATAAATACTCGGTAATTTTCAGGGAATCCCATAATTGCCTTGAAATCATAAATACCCAAAGGATACCCATCAGGTCTAAATTGCCTATCTGAGGGTCTGAGTGTTAAAGGAGGTTTATCCTCTTCTAATCGGTATACTCCAGGTAAAGTACTCATCTTAGCAGTTTTGATTGGCCATTTCTTTTCATCCTTGAAATCATGGGTCCAAAGTTGTCTTACTTGTCTGACTGTAAGATTTTTCTTTTCAGGTAATTTCCGATAATCATACATTGCTAAAACTTTATCAGAGAATGGGATTAAAGCTTCCTGTGGGGCTGGTACTAGTAAATCTCTAGTAAGTTTTGGAGTATTTACTTGAAACACTTCATTAAATGAATTCAAATACTTCTTACCCTTGTCTAAATGAACCCCGACAATAACTAATCTCTTTCTTGATACTTGGGAGTTTCCGAAGTCAGAAACGCTTCTTTCGTGAAAAATAAGTTTATAGTTCTTAAAGAAGTCCGTTAACATTTCTTTAGAAATGAGAGATAGCAATCTTGGTAGGTTTTCTATAAGAAAGAGAGCAGGTTCGTAATATTGAATTGCTTGAAATACTAGTTGTATACTTTTATTACTTTTAGGGTCTCCTAGGGTCTTAGATTTAGATAATCTCATTACTGAGCAACTACCACAATCAGGGCTAGATAATATGATATCTGGATGCCAATCTTCTGGTAGTTCATACCCTTTTAAGAAAGGTATGCCTTTGAAATTAGCTTTCCACTGTTCTTCTCTACCGGTATGGAATACTCCACGAGGTTCTATATTTCCTAATATGTTATACTTAGTACTATTTTTAAATGGGAATAGTAAGGCGGCGCCGCCTGCACAAACTCCTAAAATATTCTTTATTTTCATTTTAATTTAAATTTATGAAAGAAAACCTATTACCGTATTATTATATTAATGACTCCCAGTACTTTTAAGTCTTTCATTTCTTGTAACTTCTCAATTTTATGTATTTGAACCAAGCATAATGCTTCCTAGTTGAAATATAATCCAGGTTCGAATCATTATTATGAGCTTCTTCCTCAAAACTTACATCATGATACCTTTCATTCTGCTTGTTCCATTTAGCAAAACAAAGGATGATTAAGTACTCGATTCCATACCAAAGGTAGAAAAATACCCATAACATCTCAGCCATTTGCTTTGAATGTATATGTTCATGGTTATAATCCACCTCAGTAAACTTAGCCCCCTTTCTTACAAACACTAAACCAAAGATGTTGATAGCTTTGTATCCCTTGAAAGGTATAAGGTTGTTGTAGATTACTTTCATAGCTTGTCTTTAAAGTTTTCATAGGTATTTCTTAGCTTTTGGTCGTAGTTATTATCTTTGTAACCAGGACCATTATATCCTTTAGCGAAGGCATCCCAGTCTTTTGCCTTCAAATGCTTCACTAAACCGGAGTTATAGAGGAAATGATACATCAATTCTAGCTGCATTTCATGAGATTCAGACATCTTTTGGATCATTTCATCCACTGATTGACATCCACAAAGCTGATAATTGAAGCCCATAATCTGTCCCAATCCCCAAGAAGTAGCTAAATTAGCACAGTTTTCATCAATTTTACGAGCTGCTTCGAGTCTTTTCCACTCCCCTTCACCTCCTAAGTAGAATTCTTTGGTCCATTTTTGATAAACTAAGGATGGATTTCTCTTGGCTAGGTCATATAAATAGGTTCTTTTGCCTTCTCCATCGAGTTTTATCTTCAAATATTTCCACATTACATGACCCTCGAAGAGAATCTGAGGTCTACCAGAGGGTAAAAATCCGTCTCGATTACCACATTCTACTACAGTTACTGTCTTTAACAGAGCTGGTTCAAGGTTTAACTTGTTTGCAACCTTGGCAATTAATTCGTTAGTAAGTTTATCCATAATATAAATTCTTAGAGTTTACATTAAAGAGGATAAAGTATTGCTTGTAGCCTTTCTTAGGTAGGTATATCGAGTTCTATTTATCAATGAATAAATAATTTAATTATGGATATAGGAAAGAATTATGGATATAGGAAAGAAACAACAGATTATGGTTGATTGGTTTAGGAAAACCTTAGATGAATCGAAGAAACCCTGGAATACCCAGGTATATTTGATAACTGATAAGTATCATGTTTACATTGCCAACAAGGATATCAGATTAATAGGAAGTAATTTCGGTAAGGCAATCGATAGACCTTTGAAATATTTCTTATTTACTGATGGTAAGGTACAGTATTTCAACAGTATAGAATTTCTTGGCTATTTGCCTTTCGAATTAAGAGACGAATACCCAGTCAATTGCAAACCTCTCAATCCTTGGGAATACGACTACTACCGTCAGCATGGGATAACCTCAGAAGATTTGCAGAATTTATTCAATAATGATTGATATTTAAAAATAAAATAGTATATTTGTATAACAAAAATAAATACATTATTTATATGAAAAAAGAAGTAATAAAACTCAAAGAGGGTAACTCGGTAATTTACCAAGACAAAACCCTAATGGAAAAGGCAAACGTAGTATCTATCGATAAAAAGAATGGTACTGCAATATTATCTAATAAGGTAATAATTACTAGAACAACAAATCTAGAGGGTCAATTTACTCGATTAGATGGGAAAGGTAATGCAATAATCCTACCTTGTACTACAGAGAATGAACAGAAGTACAATTCCTTTGTTGCATATCACCAATCCAAGAAATCCTTGGAGGCAATCAAAAAATGGTTGGATGATAACGGGAAACACAAGGATGATAAAACCCTTGAGAAAGTGATAACCTTAGATAAGAAACTTAAAAAACTAATTGAAAAACTCAATGAATAGTACTTGGATAATATTAGGCATAATCTATGGGATATGCCTAATCCCATCTATACTTCTAACCAAGTTATTATGTGAAGAAATCAGGATGATTAAACCTCATCTATTATTCCTTACAATCTGGTTAGTATTACCTTTATTTCCTATTTACCTAATATTCTTTAAAAAGAAAAACAATGGCTAGAATTAAAGATTATGACGAAGATTTATCTGCTCCCAAACTCCTAAGAGAAAGGGCAAGAGATAGCAAGGGTAGGTTCATTAAAAAGGACCTACCACCCTACCTAGGATCTGAGCAAGTATTAAAACCTAAGAACTACTATCACTTCGATAGTCACGGTAATTATAAGGGTAGCTCAATGAATTTTGATGCTCTAGTATGCCTTGGCTTTACTTGGTTTAAGTTACTGGGAGTAGCATTAATGATATTGCTATGGCCAATAATATTTATATATGCCCTCCATGATGGGATAGAAGGATACCCATTTAAGAAGTATGCAATCCCTTATATCTTTATCCTAGTGGTTTGGTTTATAATATTCTTATATGGATTAGTATCATGAGCAATATAGATGAAGAAGCAAAGAATAACTTCACCATAGAGATGAGGATATTCGAAAACTACGAGAAAGTGAAGCATGAGATAATCAAGGTAATTGATTTTCTAAGACATGCAGAAACTAACCTAGAGATGAGGATATTCGATAATCAGAACCATGAATTCTGGCATAGTGTAATTAAACCCTGGTTCAAACCTGAAAGGTTTGGTATTACCCATCTCTGGTTTCCTGAAAGATTTAGTTATATTGGTTATGGAGAGTATCATATCATAAGAGGTAATCGATGGATGAAGACTCCCATAGATAAGATTGATAAAGAGGATCGGATATTTGGGTATTGGTTTCCTCCCTATAAGAAATATATCCCACATAGGATTAAGGTTTTGAAATTGGCTTTAAAGGATTTGGAAAGGATTAAGGAAGAGTATGGTAAGGATTGATAGATTAAGAGAAGATAGTGAAAAGAGAATCTTAAGATGTTCTGAAGGTAATAGTATTTGGTATCAGATTTGGATTGATCCGGGAGATATGATGAGAATAGAACCTTTATTAGAGGGAGGTGATCGGTTATGGTGTATTGAGATTCAGAAATATTATGTTTTCTTTTATGAAGTAAGGAAAGGTAGGAGGATTCTAGGGAAGGGTAGGATTAAGGAGATATTGGATATTCTTTTGTAGTATGAATGCCAGGGATGTTTTTATTCTCTGGCTTCTTTGTGTGTTGTGTCTTGGTATGCCCTTAACGTGTGTAGGAAATTTTGTGTGTAGTATGTTCAAGGTTTTTCTAGGCAATGCCCTTAATATGAGGAGGTAAAAAGTTGTGGTAGTAAATTCGTGGTTTGTGTTCAAGGTACCCCTTAATACGAAGGCCTAAAAATACCAGGTAGTAAATGCGGGGTACGGTAGCCCTTATTTAGAATAAGTCAAAAAAAAAGTAAGGGACAAACATTCCCTTACTTTCTAAAAAATTTTAAGAATTAATTATAATTCAGTTGCTTGCAAGAAAAATCCTATTTGATTACCGGATTCAATATTTAAATTAAACACGTAATTATCTTCGTGTCCCTGTTTTTCTAAATTGGGGTCTACTCCAATTAATTCACAAATTTCTTCTCTAATTAGGTTTAATTTTTCTTGTAGCAATTCAATTTCAGAATCTAATACTTTACTTTCTAATTTAGTAGAAAAACTTAAATCCCTATGACTATAATTATAGAAACCTTGAATTAAAACACTCGTAGTAAAATCAAATTGGACTAAATGTACATGTAAACTAATTTTAGAATAATCTTTACAGAAATCAAAATATGTTTTCATGTAAGTAATTATTACAAAAATAATTTTATCGAAATCATTAATGCTTTCTAAAAATTGGTTTGCACTACAAAAATTATTTTTCTTTTCTTTAAACTCGTCTACTAAAGAATTTTCAAAATTTTGCATAGCTTCGTAAAAATATCTAATATTGCGTTGATTAATACGAAAATCTATGCTCTCTACTATATCCAAATTATAAGAATATTTAATGCTAATTTCTTGTTGAAATCTTTCTTTTGTTTCAAAACTTTCTTGTAAAAATTTAATAGTTTTCATAATGATTTATAATTTTTGAGTAGGGAACTAAATCCCTACTCTAGTTAAACATTGATTTATTTTTTCACGATTTGTAAAGCCTTTTTCAAAATTTCTTTGTTTGTTTCTTTCATATTTTCAGAACAAACAGAAGAAAGCGAAAAATCATTTACTTTGTAAACTTGTTTGTAAAAATCTAAAAACGCTTTTTTTAGTTTTTCTAAGCGAGTTTTGTCCTTTTCTTGTGTCAAACTTTCGGACAATGAAAGAATTGTATTACGAAATTTCTTTCGAGCAACTTTTTTCTCTTTATCTGAAAGTTCTTGAAAAATTTCTTCTTTGTAAATGTCTGATTTTTTAACCCCAAAAGAAGTTTTTAAAAGTCCCTCAGTAGACTTATTTAAATTAGCTAAAATATCCTTATAAAGAATATTGTTTGCTTGTGCTTTAGCTTTAGCTTTTTTAGCACTTACTTTGTTTACTTTTTCTTTTGTAGAATTTTCAACAACTACATTTACATTCTCAACTGAATTTAATTTTTTTTCTTCCATAATAAAATGCTTGAATTTTTGAATTTATTTTATTATAACCTTTTCGATAAAAATTCAAGTCTTATTAGAAACTCGAAAAGGTTTTTGTTTTATTTCTCTATGCAAATATAAGAACTATTTTTTAATTTACAAAATTTTCAAAGATTTTTTTTTGAAAAATTTCTTATTAAATTTTAGAACTCTTATCGTTTCCGACATTGCAAAGATAAGGACTTTATTTTAATCTACAAAAAAATTCGAGAAAAATTTTAGTTAAAAATGAATTTTATTATTTTAATATTTATTTTCAGAAAATATTTGCATATCTCAAAAATTTTATTATTTGCGTGTACATTATTTATTATCAAAAATTTTTATCAAATTTCCACTCATTAACCTCCGGGCGGCCTAAATTGCCCGCACGTTGTCTGCTATATAATACCTGTATGATAACAAGGTTAAGGCCATCTATGGTTTTATTACTATATCCTCTAGGTAATCCTCGTACTAAATCCCCATGGCCAGAAGATTCTAGGGGATTTTCGGAGGGCCTTTTAAGTGGCTATAGAATATCTGTATATTATATGCCTATTACCTGAAGGCCATATATGGTCGATAGTTAGCGTACTTAGGTAAGCCTTATAAGATCTATAGATAAGCCTAGTGGGTTCTTATATAAGGCTAGTAAGTATATATGTAGTAAAGCTCTAGTACCTCTTAGGTAATTATATGAAGTCTATAGATGGCCTCTTAGGTATGTACATAGAAAAGCCCAGGTACCTTAGTTAGGCCTGGGCAATATTAGTAGTATTCGCAATATTCTCGTTCAAGGTATATGTTGAAGTCTTCGATAAAGTTTTGGACAAAGCCTTGAATAATATTGGGATTAGGCTCTCCATTGGTAATACCTGTAAGGATTTGTGTTATAAGAACAATATTTTAATTATGCAATATCCCAGATTGCCTTTCGAAGGCCCCTAATGTCCTAGAATTATCTAAAATAACCATAATATAAATACTTATGCAATTAACAACAATATTACTAGGATGGCAATTAAAATTGGCTCCTTGATTGCCTAGAAATTTATTAAATCCGAGGCCATTTATGGCATAAATTGTGTACCCAGTTTTATTAAATCCTAGCCTAAAATGGCCCCTCT
>OJPP01000099.1_pt1 | contig 30560 bp, 20 predicted proteins | sample 1598521 | NCBI WGS metagenome assembly OJPP01 (sample SAMN03922490, study PRJEB24848) | human gut metagenome | isolation source: stool sample | host: Homo sapiens | place: Germany | collected 2011-05 | reverse complement strand
CACCCATCATTACAGCATGGTTGGTTCCCCAAGGTTTGGTACGGCCTTCGGGGCAGGTGAAGCCTTCAGGAAGGTCATCTATGGACTGGAATACCAGTTCGCAGGGAATATGGCCTTCGTATTTGGAAATAATCTTGTCGCGGAAGTCCTGTTCAAAATCTTTACGGATTACGAAAACGAGCTTGCCAAAACCGGCATTGATGGCATCGTAAATAGAATAATCCATGATAGTTTCGCCATTCGGTCCCAATCCGTCCAATTGTTTCAAGCCACCATAACGGCTGCCCATACCGGCTGCCAATAAGAATAAAGTTGGTTTCATATTAGTTATTATTTAAAAAGGTTAGTGTATCATAGTTGATAACGGTTGCAAATGTACAAAAATTTATGTCTGACAAAAGGGAGTTTTAGTTCATTCTTTACCACTATCCGTTCAAAAACGTACATTTAGAACGGATAACCGATGGCAAAATGCAGTGCCATACTATCCTTGAACTTAGGAATATTGTAATATCCCGACTTTCCGGTATCATACGGGTCGTGAAGCCCGATACCCAAATCCAGACGGAAAACAAGGAAGTCCAGGTCATAGCGTAAGCCGAATCCCGTACCCAAAGCAATCTGTTTCGGGAAATTCTTCAAGGTGAACTCACCGTTCGGGCGATTTTCGTCCTTACGCATCAGCCATACATTGCCGGCATCCAGAAACACCGCTCCATGCAAGTCGGCAATCATACGGAAGCGATACTCGATATTGGCTTCTATGCGAATATCACCCACGTGGTTGATATAGGTATATTTTCTGTCCGTCTCGGGAGGATAGCCGCCCGGACCTATACTGCGTGCAGAAAAGGCGCGCACACTATTGGCACCGCCGATATAGAACTGTTCCGTATAAGGTGCAGTCGTAGCGTTGCCATACGACCATATCACCCCTCCGGCAATACGCGAGGCTATCATTTGGTTCTTGTCTATCCGGTAATGGTACCTGAATTCCGAGTTCAGCTTCAGGAACTGTGCAAAAGGTACCCCGAAAAGCTTCTTTCCTTCCTCACTGAACGGCTTGCCGAAAATACGGTAGACGGCAGAAGTCAGGTTACCGGCCGACGCAACGGTGGTCTGCCACCAGATGGGGTTACGCTTGCCGCGCACGGAAGCGTTGTCATAAGTATAGGTGTACTCCATGGCAGGAATGAACTGGTCGCGCAAACTAACGTAGAGTGCCGGATTCTCGGCACGCAACGTATCGAAAGCGGCAGTAGGATTACGCAGCACATTGAATGTCAAACGGAAAGGAGTTATACTGTGCCTGGAAGTCGATTTGGGCTGGAAGTCATAAGTGACATTACCGCCAAAAGCCAGCAGCTTATAATACTTGGCACGGTTCATCTGGTCGGCATATAAACGGAAAGTCGTTGTAGCCGGGAAGTCATACTCACGGTCGCCCATCCTAGGAAACACCACGCGCGGAAAGATGAGAGAAGTGGAAATCCCCAGTTCATAGCTGTTCATCAGGGAAGAACTTGACTTGCCCGTCTGCCATTCGTACGAACCGTTCAACTTCACATTCCAGCTTTCACCGCCACCGAAGACATTGTTCTTCGTCACCGTAAAAGCGGCACCCGGTCCCGTCTGGTTATTGCTCTTCATGGTGACATTAAAATCCAACTCCGCATCGTAGGGTTTATCGAGCGCGGCAATGACCCTCACATCCAATGTATCAGACACAAACGCCGTATCACGCGGTATATACTGCATCTCCGCATAACGGAAAATACCGACGCTTGCCAGACGCTCCTGAATACGGGTCTGACGGTACAAACTATACAAACTCTGCATAGAACGCTGGCGGGCAATACCTGCGCTGTCCTGTATCTGACGTTTCCGCCGATAACCTTGATAGTTCAACCAACGGTAAAGCATGTTGGGACGTACCGGAGGTTTGTTGTAGTAATGTATGGTCAAGCCTTTGTAATCCATGCTGTCATTGGGTTCCTGCCCCTGCTTTCCAAGAAGATAGACGGATTTACGCCCCACACGGAACTGCTTCTCGGCTACCTTTGGCATACCGGGAACGGGAATCAAGCGCATCTGGACATGCCCATTGGGAACCATCATGGTATCGGCCTGATAGGTTAGGTAGTCGGGACGGAAATAATAACAGCCCACATTACGCAGCAGGGTACTGATACGGGTACGCTCCCCATCCAAATCAGCCACATTGAATTGTTCTCCCGAACTGATAAGGGAACGTCGGCGTCCCAGCTCCATAATGCGAGTGGTACGCTCGCTGAAACCACGATAATATACCGTATCTATAAAGTAGGGGTTACGCATGTTCACCGTATATTGCAACTTTGCCTTCAGCGAGTCCTTCGGGTCGATAAATGTCTTGTAGCTGACGCTTCCGTTGAAATAGCCATAATCGCGCAGCAAGTTAACCGCCGCCTTCTGGCGTATATCGGGATTCACCGTAGACATAAGCACCGGAGTGGCGGCAAATTTATTGAATATCCACTTTCCGAATCCCTTCTCATACTTCTGGAAACCATTGTAAATCCACAGTCCGAAAGGAAAGGGATAGCGGATAGTAGAGCTTCCCAGCAACGAATTGTTCGGTGCCGTAGCAAGGGCGGCTTCCACCTCTTCCATAGCAATCTCACCAACAGACGTTTCACTGCGGTTCAATACAATCATCGGCTTTTGGCCGGTATAGAGTATCTCCCCCTCGGGCAAGTGCTTCGTGGTGGAGCAACCTGCCAGAAATATCAATCCTGCAATATATAATATCAGTCGTTTCATATCACATTCCTACTTTTTCATATCGCTATTTTCAGCCTCCGGTTTTATCTTTTTCTTCCTGAAGATGAAGAGTTCACTCAATCGGTCCATCTTCCGGCGCAGCACAAGGCCGACACCCGTTTCGGTTATCTCACCGTCGAGTATGCTTTCGTAGTTTTTATTATGGAATACACGGACATATCGAGTACCCGACGCATCAAGACGGTATTCCAGCGATATATTGTCAATGAATGATTCCGCATCGTTCGTGGCATTGGCCCCGGTGGACACTTTTCCACCGATGACTATCTGTACGCGGTCGTTGAAGAAACGCTGGGAATAACGAAAACTGAAGTCTTTCTGCGTGTCACCCGTTTCAGCAGAGGTACGGTCTTCCACACCTACACTGATATTGGCCCCTTTTATACCTCCCGCCAAGGAGTTTATCTGGCTCTGAAGCACTGAGTTCAAGGCGGCTCCCATTGACAAACCTCCTCCTTTGGCACCACTGTTCAGGTAAATACCCGTGGCAAGCATGGCAATGGCCTGCTTGCTACGCTCTTCTGCACCCATTGCCTGCAGCTCATTCTCTACTGCGGCATCTTCGGGCGCCGAAATATCGAATATCAAATCGGGAGCGTCAAGCCTGTTCTTGATGGAAATGGAAACATCGAAGTTCACCATGCGCGAACCGTCCCCGTCACCATCGGCCACAGAAGCACGCATACGTTCCGTAGCCTTCAGACTCAGCGTAGGATTCATAATATTCCCCCGCCAATCCACATAACTGCCGGGATTGAACTGGAACTCCTTCAACGGGATGATAGGCAGCGAATATTTCATGACGCCACCCGAAAGGGTATAGCGTCCGGTAAGGCTCATATCCCCTTGGGGAGTATACTGCATATTCAAATCACCGCCACCTTCCAGTTCGATGTATTTGCTGCGGTCGGGACTCAAGTCAGCACGAAGACGGACAGCATCGTCAATATGGACGGACATATACATTTCCAATCCTCCCAAAGACATGGCAGGAACCTCATCTGCTTTTACCGACGTCGTATCGGTGAACGAGGTAAAGGTAACCAGCCCACTGAGACGGTCTTCCACCGTTAAAGGGGAATCGGTCAACACGTAGGTTACGTTGGTATTGCCCAGCAAATTCATGTTTCCACGCATCGTGAGCCCGTCAAGCGGCCCCTTCACCGTGGCATGCAAGTCGACGAACACCTTTCCATACACCAGACTTTCGCGGGTACGCGGTGCATCCAGCAACGTATAGTTCTCTGCCAGCAGATTGAGGTTGGCAGTAGGACGCTCCATATTCCGGAAATCAACCTTACCGTCAATCGTAAACGGATTCTTGCTGGTGGTATAAATGGCAAACTTATCAAATATCAACTGATTGTCCTTTATCTGTACCGGACGGTTGTCGAACCAGTAACGTGCTCCCGCCTGGCGTGCATAGACAGACACACTGTCCAAAACAATATCACCATGCATTTGAGGCTTGTCCAGCGAACCATAAATATAAAGCCCTCCATCAATATCTCCGGTAAAGGCCACCGTTTGGTCAGGGATGAATGCATTGGCCATCTTCAATGGAAAATGCTCGAAACGGGTGGACACTTCCAGGGTATCCTTTCCGTTCTTCTGCGTCAAGATACCGTCGGCGGTCATCACTTCTTCATTATCATATGTAAAATAGGTATTCAGATAGTGCGTATTCTTGTCGCCCGGCAACCAGGTAGCCCCCAGGCCGATGTCTCCAACCGGTTGGCGTTCGTAGGTCAGTTTCTCTACATTGGCTTCGGCAGACACCTGCAGGGAAGTGGCAGTCTGTATATAATTTGCTTCGGCGGAGAACAATCCCGTAAGCCGGGGCATATAAGGAAGTACCTCCGTAAGTTCATCCAGGCGCAATCGGCTCAGTTCTACGTTTATATTCTGCAAGGAAAGGGTATCATTCTTGTCGGATTGCATACGGAAACACAGACCATCGTCGCTGTCCATATCAATATTGGCATAGACGCGCATATTCTTATGCAGATAAATCCAGTTACTATTGTCCGCAAAGTGGAATTTACGGAAAGCGATAATCGGCTCGGCAGGAATAAGGTTCAGCAGCACACCATTACCGCGACCGTGTCCTTCGGTCAACGGACGGGCATTAATACCGAATAGAACACCGGTCTGCCCTTTTCCATTCACATAATCCACAGTCAGTTCCGCATCTTCATTACGGACTTCACCCGTCAGTGTGCTACGGAACACAAACTGCGGGTTCTTGGGACCGTTTATGACACCACCTTGCAACTTCATGCGGGCAGTATCCTGCTTTACTGTAAAAAATATCGTATCGAGCTGCAAGGAGTCCATGCGCAATCCGTGAACAGCTGTACGTCCATTGATGCCGACTTGCGGAGTAAATCCGAAGCTCAGTTTGAAATCATTATAGGAAATACCCTTTGCAGCCAGGAAATAGCTGACGGGATTCTGGTTACCGGCTTCCAGATGCATGCCCGCTGAAGGAAGGACTTGGCGCAAAGCGGCATGGTCCAAACGCCGTTCATCAATCTGCTTTGTCAGGATAGAGACAAATTTATCCGACTGTTCCATCAACTTCTTCAACGTGCTGTGAGCGCGGAAACGCAGATTCAAGTCACCGGCATCAAGCCTCAACTTGAGAGAATCATGACGTGCCTCCGCTCCCATTGTAAAGGCAAACGGGTGTTTCAATGGTCGGGGCACCAAACCCAGCTTATGCAGATTCACCTCTTCCACATTTAAATCCAAAGCGCCATCCAGATAGCTGCGGTCAAGACGCATATCCGCATTTCCCTGCATCTTGAGAAGGACATTATCGCTGGCAAGACGGACGGTAGCAACGGATGACTTGAGTCCGGCATGCACATCTACACCGGAAATGTCCCAATGGCCATACTGTAGTTTTTCCAAGGAGGCATTCAAAGCGGCCACAGTTTTTCGTGATGCCACATCCACCCCTTGCCCCTTAGCGGACATCTTTGCCGTAAGAGTATAGATAGAGTCCTTGGGCAGGAAGTGATGCACCTGCAAGTTGTTGATGGCAAGGTCGGCATGGTAGGCTTCCGTAGCAAGATTATAGGCGGCGTCCAAATTCAAGGCGCCTTCCTTCTCCTTCAGTTTCAGGGCGGCAGTGCACTGCGCCCCCTCCATACCGAGACGTGCCGCAAGGTGCATACTGTCCGGCACAATGATGGAGCCATCGGGAGCAATGTCAGCTAGTCCGGTCAGGAAGTTCAAGTTCTGCGTATGCATTTCGAAGTCCATGCTTCCATTGCGTTTCACACTGTCGGTCAAGCTCCAGAATTCTCCTCCCCCACTCAACGAAAAGGCTCCGGGCAGCTCAGCCGTAAAACGGGAAATCTGCATCTGCTTCAGGTTTCCTTCCGTACCGGCATAAATCACCAACGGACGGAACGGATAGGCTTCCTTGAAAGCTTCCGGCAAGCCACCGGCAAAAAGCAGTACATCCTGTTTGCCGATACGGGCATTGAAACGGGCTGTCAGACGGCCGGTGGTAGGTATATTTATCAGTTCCCAGTAAGTCTGTGCCGTAAGGTTCATCTCACTATGAGGTGTCAGCAACTTCAAAGAAGGGATACGGATAACGGTAGAATCGGCAAACAACCGCCCGGTCAGGGAGGTGACGCTCAAACCGGAACGCTCATACATGGAAAATTCCCGGATAACGGCATTCATATCTCTGCCGTAGTACATCACAGAATCAATGCCCAGGCGAATGTCGCGAAGAGCAATGTGCGAGGGGTCGAAGCCTATCGCACTCCCCGGGCCAGCGGTATCATAATTGACAGAAGTTCCAGTCAGCAGGAATTTTCTCCAGCCATAGAACTGGTGTTTCAAGTCGGCAGCAGCGTCCGCAATCTCAGCATCTCCTATATGGGCTTTCAGCCCCATGGAGTCCAATGGCATCTGTAAATCGACCGAGACGTTCTTCAACTTCAGAGTATGGAGTGTGACTTTCCAGTTTAACGCAGTGTCAGTAGTGTCCTTGGGAGTCTCAGTGGTATCTGCAAGCATCACCTGCACATGGGTATCGCTCAATTCTATATTATTGAGGATGGCATCTTCTTTTGTAAGGTCTATGCCATGGCTTTCGAAAAAGAAATGCCCCAGTACTCCTTTGATGCACATACCTTCCATTAAATTGGAGGAGTTGACAGCAACTTGTTTCAAGGTAATGTCATCCACCTCCACTTTCCCTTTGAGTAAAGGCCATGCCTGTACCCGTACGTTCAAACTTCCAAGATTCAGCAAGGTATCGGGATGCTGCACATCAACAGCACTGTCGGCAGGCTGTACCACCAATACACCGCGGACCAACAAATTCAAAGGAAAGCGAAGGTCAATCCGCTCCACGGATATGTCCATACCCGTAGCACCTGATGCAATTGCCGTAGCCTGCTTCCGTATCAAATTCTGTACGGGAGGCACATAAAGCAATATCATCAATATTATAAACAGTATAATAGGAGTAAGCAACACCCACAGTGCTGTTCTCAACCATTTTCTTCTCATCGGAACGTCAATCTTTCATCGTATTTAAAAGTCCTACAAAGTAAACAATTTCTTTCGACATTTGGTTCCCGACAGAGAAAAATCACGTATTCTTCTCTGTTCCCCCATTACGGAAAAGCTGTTGCCTGAGTAATGACATCCTCTATCAAAACGAGGGCGGCAAGGGCGTGTTCTTTCAACTCTCCGGTAAAAGGCACTCCATGAGAAGTTTCCAACAGTTTCAGCAATGCAACCAGTTCCGCTGCTCCAATTAAAGTAAAGAGGGGAATCATTTTGTGGGAGACAGCAGCCATCTCGTCCACATCCTCATTCTCCACAGCCTTCTGCAAACGCTCCGCATTGAGGCGGGTTTCAGCCACAAAACTTTCCAGAATGGACTTTGCCGCCTCGGGGTCATCGACCGAAAAAGCAGTGAGCGAAGAGAATTTATACCCCGGGCAAGCCGAAGTTTCCGAAACTTCCATAACCTCCATCCCTTTGTCCTCCATATTCAATTCATGTAGCAATTCACTGACGGTAAACGGCTTATGCAGGCATCCGGCAAATCCATGCACCGTAAATTCCTCACGCTGCATGTCACTGCGGGCAGTGACAGCAATCACCGGAACAGACTGTGCCTGCGGTATGTTCGAAGCACGAAGCAGTTTCAGTAAATCAAAACCATTAATAGCAGGCATCTGCACATCAGTAAGCAGAACATCAAAGGTTGCAGTGCGCAAGGCATCCAGCAGTTCATCCAGTTGTAAACAAGAGACAGAATTTATACCACTCTGCTGAAGCATGGCGGCAGTAAGGGTAAGCTGAATACGGTCATCATCGATAAGGAGGACATTCTTCAGTGAAGAATGAGGAACGGGGAATGAAGAATTGCCATTCGGCGTGGCAGCACATCCCGATTCTTCATCCTTCATTCTCCGTCCTTCACTCCTTACGGGATAGATAGGAATATATATGGTGAAAGTGCTTCCCTTGCCTGGCACACTGTCTACATCAATCGTGCCTTCAAGCAACTGTACCAGCATACGGACAATGGAAAGTCCAAGTCCAAACCCCTCTTTACCCTGAGCACCCGGTAAGCGGGTAAACTCCTGGAAGATACGTTCCCGGTCGGCAGGTTCCATACCTTTACCGGTATCAGCAATGGCAACTACCAGTCGACGGTCCTCGTAACGGGCAGTCATGGTAACACTGCCTTGGTCCGTAAACTTCACGGCATTGGACAGCAAATTGTTGATAATCTGGCGCAGACGCAAGGGGTCGCAAATATAGGTACCGCCCAGCTCCGGGGCAATGTCGCAATGAAGCGCCAGTCCTTTGGCAGCCGTAAGTGGTTCAAAACTGACGTGTATCTCTTCAAGCAGGCGGGAAGGATGAAAGGTGACCCGGTTGATTTCGGCCTTGTTCAAATCAAGACGATGGAAGTCGAGCAAATCAACGACCAGCTTCAGCAGATGTTCCGATGAGGTTTTCATATTGTCCAGATAGAACCGCTGACGCTCATCCACCGTCAGACGGGAAAGCAAGTCGGCATAGCCCATAATAGAACCGAGCGGGGCTTTGAAATCATGGGTAATGGCAAGCATCAGTTTTTCACGGACAGCGAGTAAATCCTCGGCACGACGACGGGCCTCTTCCAACTCACGACGGTAACGGTTGCTTCGGGTTATGTCGCGGCCGATGATAATAAGAAAAAAAGCGGAAAGCAACACCGCACCTACGGCAATGCCACTGATAATCTTGGCCGAACGGCGTCGGACCGCTTGTTGATACTCGGCTTCCGTCCGTGCACGCAGCAGAGTTTCCGTCTCGTAATCTTTCAGCAAGCTGTCAATACGAGCGGTCAGCATATGGTCCAAGCGTTGCAGATAGCGTTTACGTCGCTGTATAACAGTGTTTACAGCTTTTTTCTGCTGGGCCACGGCACGCAGTTTCTCATGCAAAGAATCGGCCGGATTATAGGGTTCAATCACCGTATCCGTTGCAAATTCAAGGGAGGTCTTTACCTGGATAGCCGTATCTTTCTTTGGGGGGACAAACACTTCACCCAAACGACGGAAAAACCCCTTCTTCCGAGGGCGTGTCACGACGGTATCCCGATGTGTAATGATACGGTGCTGCACACGCTGCTGGGTCACTACCGAGTCCTGCTGGGCAATTATCTGCTCAATGTCACTGGTGGATACCATGCTGTCATTCGCCTCACTCAGCGTGCGCAGCATTTTTATCGTATTGGTATCCTTCTCGCGTATCAAAGCAAGCACGCTGTCTGTCCATTGTACATCGCGGTCATCAGTAAGAATAAGGTTCTCCATTTCCCGGTGTACGAAAAACAAGGAAAAAAACAATACCGCCAGCAACAAAGTGTAGCCTACGGCAATCTTTACTTTGGAGACATTATTCATACTATCAAATCCTTTCCCTGGTCTGTTTACGGAACCTCAACCACAGCATCACTCCCGCACTGGTCAGTCCGAACGGGAAAGCCATCCAGACTCCCGTCAGCCCCCAACCGAAAACGAAACCGCAAAGGTACCCTACGGGCAAAGATATAATAAAATAGGATATAAATGCAATAATCATCATCGGTTTCACATCCGAGATGCCGCGCAGGGCATTGGCAAAGTTAATCTGCAACCCATCGCCGAACTGGTAAATCAAGAACGGGAAGAAGAGAGCGGCAACCATGCCGGACACTTCCGCATTGTCCGTAAACCATCCCCCTACCTGACCGCGAAGCGCAAAGACGATACCCAGCAACACCACCTCCATACACAGGATGATGTGAAGGCCGGCATACGCCGAGCGGCGCACATTCTGCCCGTCTCCCTGCCCCTTGAAGTTGCTGACACGCACGGCAACCGCAGCGCCCATGCCATAATACATCATGAAGGTGAACTGAGAGATAGTAAGCATTATCTGATGCGATGCTAGGGCAAGTGTCCCCAGCCAGCCCACCATGACGACGCTCAGACTGAAGGAAGCGGTCTCCATACCCATCTGCATACCCACGGGCCAGCCCAGTGCATTGAGCTTCCTGAACATCGGCATCGACCACCCCAGCCGCATGAAGCCGAGCCTGTAACGGATAAACCGGCGGCCGCGAAGCACAATCGCCGCAAAGACCACCACCATCACAATGCGGGAGAACAAAGTGCTGATACCCGCACCAAGCAGTCCCATCTCCGGAAAGCCCAGCTTTCCATTGATAAGTATATAGTTTCCTACGATGTTAAGCGCATTCCCTCCGAGCAGAATCCACATGGCCGTCTTGGTATCGGTGATGCCGTCCGTAAACTGTTTGAAACCGTTGAACAGCATGACAAAGACCAGTGAAGCAAGCAACACCAGATAGTAAGGCTTGATTAGAGGCAACAATTCTCCGGGCTGTCCCAGCCGCTCCACATTGAAATAGAGAACAGCCATGACAAGAGTCAGCAACAAAGCCACCAGCACATTGGCAACCAGGCTACACCGCAACGCCTGCCCTGCCTCGGCAAAGCGGCGGTTACCGTAGAAGCCCCCTACAACCGGTGTCAGCCCGTAGCTGAAGCCCGTACTGAAAATAATGCAAAGAGTAAACAGATTGTTTACGAAAGAAGCGGCACCCAGTTCCTCCGTGCTGTGATGCCCAATCATCAGCGTATCGGCAAAACCAAGCACAATGACTCCCAACTGCCCCACCACAATGGGTAGCCCCAGGAGAAGCAATGCTTTATAGTGCTGCTTATACGTATCAAATAATTTTTTCATACTAAAGGTTTTCTTTTTGGTAATAAAGCACAATCCCGTTTTCATCGCGGAAGGTCTGTTGGGCGACCCTATGAAGCTGTTCTGCCGTCACAGAGCGGTAATTGTCCACTTCACGGTCTATGTCTTCCGCCTGCCCGGTCAGTTCAAACCAGGCAAGATTCGTGGCAACATTCAGATAATTGATGTTGCCGAATATCTGTGTAGACTCAAACTTGTTCTTTACTTTCTCCAATTCCTGCTCTCCAACAAACCCGGATTTCAACTCTTCCAACTCTTTCCGGACAGCAGCCTCGGCTTGTTCCAAAGATACGCCTGCAGATGGTTTTCCACTGATATGCAGCAGGCCGGCATCCCGTGTACCGGAGATATAGGCATCGAGACTGGAAAAGAACTTCTGCTCCTGCACCAGCCTGCGGGTCAAGCGACTGGAACGTCCATTGCTCAGAATATCCGACAGAATATCGAAGGCATAATAATCGGCATCCTCACGGCTACACATGTGATAAGCCATGAACAAAGCATCCAGAGGAACATTCCGTTCCACCGTCTGCCGGCGTTCTGCCGTCTGTACAACTTCTTGCGGTAATTGCCTTACGGGCACATTCCTACGGGGAATGGGAGCAAACCATTTTTCTGTCAGCCTAACCGTTTCTTCCCACGAAATATTTCCGGTAACGGCCAGCACTGCATTATTAGGTGCATAAAAACGAAAAAAGAATTCCTTTACCTCATCCAGCGTGGCATTGGCAATGTGAGAGAGGTCTTTCCCGATAGTAGGCCAGCGATAAGGATGCGTTTGATAAGCCAAAGGACGAAGCAGATGTCCCACATCACCATACGGCTGGTTCAAGCAACGTTGTTTAAATTCCTCCATCACCACCGCACGCTGCACTTCAAGACTTTGCTCACTGAATGCCAGTTCCAGCATGCGGTCGGACTCCAGCCAGAAGCCGATTTCCACATTCGATTTTGGAACCGTCAGGTAGTAATTGGTAATATCATTATTGGTCCATGCATTATTCTCCCCGCCTGCCAATTGCAAAGGAGCGTCATAATCAGGAATATGCACCGAACCTCCGAACATCAGATGCTCGAACAGATGGGCAAAACCCGTATGCTCGGGATGTTCGTCACGGGCACCCACATCATAAACAATATTCAAGGCAACCATCTGCGTGCTGGTGTCCTCATTGTGCACCAACCGCAGACCGTTGTCAAATATCTTTTTGTTTATCTTCATAAAATGGAATGACAGAATCTATCATCAATCTATCACTGTCACTTTTTTAATAACCACATCCTCTTCGGGCCGGTCGTTACGGTCAGTCTTGACCTTCTGTATTTTATCAACAATATCCATACCTTCCAGCACTTCACCGAACACGGTATATGCACCGTCCAAATGCGGAGTACCGCCCACGGTAGTATAAGCCTTCACCTGCTCGGGGGTAAACTTGAACTCCGGTTCCTTGGCAACCTGAGCCTCTGCCTGCGCAATCAAGGAATCTTGCAAATCCATCAGACCGTCCTGGTCATTATTCTTACGCATCTTGTAGATTTCCTTCATATGCTTCTGCGCCAACGCGTTGAAAGCATTGTTCAGGCGCATCTGATTCATCTGCTGTTCCATCCCCAGCAAGGTAGAGTCATTATACACTTTTCCGGTCACAATGTAGAACTGGCAGCCGGATGATGCCTTGTCGGGGTTCACCTCATCACCCTGGCGTGCAGCCGACAAAGCACCTTTTTTGTGAAAATACTTCGGATAAACAAATTCGGCAGGAACGGTATAACCCACGTCGCCTGCCCCCAGCATCTTGCCTTTCGGAGCCTTCTTCGATTCCGGGTCACCTGCTTGTATCATAAAGTCCTTGATGACACGGTGGAACAGCGTACCTTCATACGTGCCGTCTTCCACCAGCTTGATAAAGTTATCACGGTGTTTCGGGGTTTCATTATACAGTTTCACGGTGATGTCACCCGCACTTGTTTCAATCTTCAGCTTCGTTTCTTTTTCCATATCTTCCTCTTTCTTTTGTCCCGGCTTGCAAGCAGCCAGACCGCAAACCAGTATAGTTAATAATACAATAAGATTTCTTTTCATTTTGTTTTTTATTTAATTTAAGTTTGCAAATATACTAAAATCAGACAAAAGCACTTACCTTTGCCTACATAAAAGAGATAAAAGGCTAAAGCAATGACATCCATATTAATTGTAGAAGATGATATTACTTACGGCATGATGCTAAAAACATGGCTCGGCAAAAAAGGTTTCCAAGTAACCTCCGCCAGCAGCATTGCCCGTGCTCAAAAACATATTGAGTCGGAAACCGTAGACTTGATATTGTCTGATCTGCGCCTGCCCGACAAGGATGGCATTGACTTATTGAAATGGCTGGGCGAACACGGCCTGCAAATACCGCTTATCATCATGACGGGATACGCTGACATACAGTCGGCCGTCCAAGCCATGAAACTGGGAGCCTGCGATTACATTGCCAAGCCTGTGAACCCGGACGAATTACTGAAAAAAATAGGCGAAGCCTTGAATGCATCATCCTCCGCTTTGAAACAGATGATGCATTCGTCCCGAACAGATGATGCGTTTACCCCAAACAGACCATCCGTTTCACCCAAACAGACGATGCATTCCGACAAGATGAAAAATCAGCCTCTGAAGGGTGCAGAAGGCTCATTGTCCTCCTCCGACTTCCTCGAGGGAGAGAGCGACGCAGCCAAACAACTCTACAATTATGTGAAACTGGTTTCACCTACCAATATGTCTGTACTCATCAATGGTGCCAGCGGAACGGGCAAAGAATACGTAGCCCACCGCATCCACCAGCTCAGCAAGCGTGCCGACCGGCCGTTTGTAGCCATCGATTGCGGTTCTATTCCCAAAGAATTGGCCGCTTCGGAGTTCTTCGGGCACATAAAGGGTGCCTTTACCGGCGCACTGACCGACAAAACGGGCGCTTTCGTCGAAGCCAACGGCGGTACCATCTTCCTGGATGAGATAGGCAATCTGAGCTATGAAGTGCAAATACAGTTGCTGCGTGCTTTGCAAGAGCGCAAGATACGTCCGGTAGGTTCAAACAAAGAGATAAGCGTGGATGTACGTCTGGTATCCGCCACCAACGAAAATCTGGAGCAAGCCATTGAAAAAGGGGCGTTCCGTGAAGATTTATATCACCGTATCAATGAATTCACCCTACGCATGCCGCAACTCAAAGACCGCCGTGAAGACATCCTGCTCTTTGCCAATTTCTTTCTGGACCAGGCCAACCGCGAAATGGACAAGCAACTGACCGGCTTTGATGACAAGGCATCCCGCGCCCTATTGGAATATCCCTGGCCCGGCAATCTACGCCAAATGAAGAATATGGTACGCCGTGCAACCTTGCTGGCACAAGGCAAATTCATTACTATCAACGAACTGAATGAACTGAAAGAACCCGCACCGGCCATCATCGGTATCCCTCTCCGCAATGAGGAGGTAGAGAAGCATCAAATCATCGAAGCCTTGCGGCAGACGGGAAACAACAAGAGCCGCGCTGCACAACTGTTGGGCATTGACCGCAAAACGCTGTACAACAAGTTGAAGCTTTATAACATATCCGACTAAAGGGTGTGGAATTATTCCACACTCCCCTCCACACATTCCACATTTTTCCACACTATGCCACACTTTGCATAGAAACATATATCACTAGCTATCAGAATATTATCCAACACACATTCTTTCTGGCACACCATTTGAACTATATTAGACGTAAGCAACAAGCGCTACAACAAGCAAGCACTTAGACTTAACAATAAGATATACCAACCTAAAAGCAAATGAATTATGAAAAAATTAGTATTAGTAGCAGCCCTGTTTATGTTTGTTTGTGGTGGAACGTTCTTGGCTCAAGCTAAGGCTCCGGTAGAACAGCCGAGTAAGACAACAACCTTGTCTAACGACACTGTGGTAACGGATACTTTGCAGAAAGCCGAGAACGTCCAAGACACAGCAAAAGTGGCCCAATAACAGTAAGCACACTACAACAAAAAGCCGTTTCCTCCTTGTCTATTCTGGGAAACGGCTTTTTAAATTGATAGTTGACAGTTATCAGCTAAGAAATCACCAATGTCTTTCCGGATAAAGGTCATTCCACCATGCCGGACTATCCTGCAGCCAGCGGGCAAACCAAGCCATAATTGAATTGTGCCACAATTCACGTTTTGCATAATCAAGTACAAAATGGTTTTCACCGTCCACGGTAATAAATTCCACCGGCTTGCCCAATATCTTCAGCGCATTATACAACTGGATACTTTCACCGATAGGCACGTTTGTATCTACCGTGCCATGCAGCAACAACAGAGGGGTATTAATCTTGTCCGCATTGAACAATGCTCCATGCTTCGTAAACAAATCGGGATTATTCCAAGGATAGCTATCGGCTGCCGCAACAGAGTTATAGGAATATCCCCAATAACCCTCGCCCCAATAGCTCGTTACATTGCTGATGCCAGCATGCGAGGCAGCGGCAGCAAACATGTCCGTCTTAGTCTGCAGATACATCGTCATGAATCCTCCATAAGAGGCACCCAGGCATCCGATACGTTTATCGTTGACAAACGGATGGGCTGCACAGAATTTCTTCGTACCTTCAATGATCTCATCGGCCGTACGCTCACCCCATGCATTGACATGGCGTGCAGAGAACTCCTGGCCGTACCCGATGGCACCACTGGGCTGGATAACATAAACCACATAGTCACGTGACGCAAACAACTGTGCACAGTACGGGGAAGTTATACCGCGGGTTGTAGGAGTCGTTCCTCCATAATAGTATACGATAAGCGGATACTTCTTGTTCGGGTCAAAAGACGGCGGCAGACAAACCATTCCCTTTATCTCCGTACCGTCCGAAGCTGTAAAGTTCCACTCTTCCATCTGTCCCAGCTCAATCTTATCGAGGATGGGCTTCATGGGATTGGCAAGCAGGGTAGAAACTTTTTTCTTCGTATCGTACGTATAAGCTACGCCCGTGCTGGTGTTTCCTCCGCCCACATAGGCAGCCACAACCGGATTGTCATTGGCCAGCGTGAAGGAAGTAATCACATCTTCTTCAAGCGGAAGCATTTCAAAGCCGCCCGTCTTCGGAACATAACGGTAGATATGCCTGCAATCCCCATCAGTCGTATCGAAATAGATACATCCGTCCACACGGTTCCACTGCACGAGAGACACCGTAGGATTGAAATCGCGCGTGATAGCCTGCACTTTCTTTGTAGCCAAATCCATAATGAATGCTTGGGTATCAAAGTCATTGGCTATGGGATGTTCACCGCAATTCTTGCCAATGCCTCCGAAAGCAGACGGACTGCCCGTCACCAGAAGCTGCTTCCCGTCCGGAGAGTAAGAAGCACTTCCCAGATAAGCATCCCAGGCGACCAGCGTATCTGCCTGCAAGGTGGTCAAATCAATCTCGAAAAGAGAAGAGAGGGAGAAAGGGCATCGAGTGATGTCCGGCTTGGAAGTGCTGCACAACAGTTTCTTGCCATCCGGGGAAATATCATTCAGATAGACGTTGTGACTACCGTAGGTCAGGCGCTCGGAAAGTCCCGTCGCCACATCGTATTTCATGAGATAATAGCGGTCACGAGAATTGGGGATACGGTCGTCCGGATGCAAGAGACGTTTCAACGGGCCACTCACCTTTTCGCCCTCGTCCGTGAGCATATAGATAAGATAGTCTTCTGTAGGAGACCAGCTGAAATATCCTTCGGGAACATTCTTCAGCAGCACTTCCTCACGCATCGTGGCGGGATCGAACACAACCAGGTCATTCTGCTCCTCGCCCATAACCGTATAATAGAGCTTATTGCTGTTGGGCATCCAGTTCATCTTTTCATTGGCATTGGGCAATATCACCCGGCCGGTCTTTACCTCGGTCAGCTCACAACGGGTCCTGGAACGCTTCACGTCGTAATTGTCCGAATAGCGGGTCAGCAGATACTTGCCGTTGGGCGAAAGAGAAACCCTGCTCGCTCGGGAGCCGAAATTGGTGTTGAACAAAGAGAAACGTCTCTTCATGTCCGGTGCCATCCGGCAGGCTACATCGGCAAAGTCCTTTTCCTTTTCAAATTCGCATTTCAGCATCGGCTGCATCTTGTCGTCCGCGCTTGAAAGCAACTTGATGACAATCTCATAATCCGCTTCGGGGTCCATACGCAGACTGACAGCCGTAGGACGGACCTGCGACAAGCTGTCCTCCGCTGTCTCCTTGACTTGCTTGGATTCACCGTTTACAAACACCTCAAAACGGGCAGGAGAATATACATTCAGCTTGCCCTTCATGAAACGCTCCGCACGCAGATTGGTAGCAAACAGATAGAACAGATTGTCCTTGTCTGCCTTTGCCACAGTTACATATCCAGCCGTATCAGCAACCATACGTTCGTACCGACCTCCGTCGAAGTCGAGACTGACCTTCGTCTTCAGAAGATTGCCGGTAGTAAACTTGTCTCCCTTGAAGTTGATACTATCGCCCTGGAGGGGAGTGCGCACCGTAACGGCAGGACGCACATTATACTCAGCAACTCTTTCCTGAGCTTGGGCAGCCAATCCCGCAAGGAGCAGCAAACCCGACAAAACTGTGATTTTCTTCATTACTGTAAGATTAAATCGTTTCAAAACCATTCCATAAATTTCCGGGAGGGACGGGAGCCTCCACTTCTATCGGTTCTTTGGACACCGGATGCACAAAACGGATATACCGCGCATGCAGACAGATGCTGCCGTCGGGATTGGAGCGGGGCGAACCATACTTCAAATCTCCCTTGATGGGACAGCCCATCTTTGCCAACTGACAACGTATCTGGTGATGGCGTCCGGTTTTCAAATCTATTTCCAACAGATAATAGTTCTGCGACCGCCCGATGAGCCGGTAATGCAAAATCGCTTTCTTGCTGCCCGGCACCTCCTTGTCGTATGCATAACTCTTGTTCTGTTTCTCATTTCGCACCAGATAGTTCACCAATTCCCCCTCTTCCTCGCGGGGCAAGTTCTTCACTACTGCCCAGTAAGTCTTCTTCACCTCGCTATTCTTGAACATCTCGTTCAGACGCGACAGTGCCTTACTGGTCTTGGCAAAAACAACAAGACCGCTCACGGGGCGGTCCAGCCGGTGGGCGACACCGATAAAGACATTTCCAGGCTTGCTGTACTTCTCTTTCAGGTACTGCTTTACAGTTTCTGAAAGCGGTGTATCACCCGTTTTGTCTCTCTGAACTATCTCGGAAGCGGTCTTGTTGACTATAATGATATGATTGTCTTCGTATACGACAGTCATCGGTTGTTAATGTTTAATGATTAGTGATTAATGATTAATGACTAACACCCAACTTCTCATTAAACATTAATCACTAATCATTAATCATTAAATTACATATTCATCCCACCATCTACCTGAATAACCTGACCGGATACATAAGAAGACATATCAGAAGCCAGGAAAGTAGCGATATTTGCCACGTCTTCGGGTGTGCCGCCACGACGCAAAGGAATCTTCTTGCACCATTCAGCCTTCACCTCTTCAGACAAGGCATCGGTCATGGCTGTCATGATGAAGCCCGGAGCAATGGCATTGGCACGGATTCCACGAGAACCCAGCTCCTGAGCGATAGACTTGGCCAAAGCAATCATACCGGCTTTGGAAGCAGAATAGTTGGCCTGGCCGGCATTGCCGTGAACACCTACCACAGATGCCATATTGATAATGCTACCCGCCTTCTGGCGCATCATGATGGGTGTGCAGGCATGGATAAAGTTAAATGCCGATTTCAGGTTGACATTGATAACCATATCCCATTGCTGTTCGCTCATACGCATCATCAGACCGTCACGTGTGATACCGGCATTGTTTACCAGAATATCAATACGTCCAAAGTCCTTATGGATTTCTGCCACTACATTGGCAGTGTCTTCAAAGTTTGCTGCATTGGAGGCATAAGCTTTTGCCTTTACTCCCAAAGCTTCCAATTCTTTTGCCGTAGCCTCGGCATTTTCATCAATCACCAAGTCAGTGAATGCAATATTTGCTCCTTCTTGAGCGAACTTCAAAGCGATAGCCTTGCCGATGCCGCGTGCAGCACCTGTCACAATGGCTGTTTTTCCATCTAATAATCCCATATTATTTTAAAATTATTTATAAAATGTATTCTTACTTCTTTCCCAATGCACCAAGTACCAGACGGGTCACGTAAGTATCGCGTACCGCATCGTCCAGATTGGCCCCTATATGGCCGCGGATATAAGGTGTTTCAATACCTTTGACACTGTAATGCACAATCTCGGCAGTCATATCCAAGTCATCTATCTGGAAAACACCCTTCTCCATACCTTCACGCAGAACCTCCTTGAAAAGCTGGGTCTCTGTAGCATCGAAACGTTTGCGCACTTTCTCCACTCTCCAAATATCCCGAAAGAAATTGGCACGAAGAGTACCATTCCGAAAGACAACCTCTTTTACCGCATCCAGATGAGTGTAAATCATTTCCATCAGTTTCTCGTCCGGCTGAATATCTTTCTCTACCACGTGCTTCATCATATCCGAAAGAATATCCAGCTCCGACTCGACAACAGCCAAGTAGATATCTTCCTTGCTCTTAAAATAGGTATAGAGCGTTCTCCTACCTTTCTTCGAAGCGAGGGCAATATCATTCATCGTGGTATTCTCAACGCCCATCTTTGCAAACAGCTGACGGGCAACGTCCACTAATTTAGCTTTTGTCTTCGATACGGTCATAGATTAATTGCACATTGCTTTATTATTTGAGCAAAAGTAAGACATTTCCGCATATCTTACAAGAAAACATTCATTTTATTAATGAACAGCCCTAAAAAGGAAGAAAAAAAGTAGGCTTATTATCGTTCTATTTATCAACATATTACTCATTAAAATCCACTTAACCTCAAAAATATCATGCATTTTATTTGCATATTAAATAAAAAGCCGTACCTTTGCACCCACAAAACGATAACATCGCGGAGTGGAGCAGTTGGTAGCTCGTTGGGCTCATAACCCAAAGGTCATTCGTTCGAGTCGGATCTCCGCAACTACAATGAGGATAAAAGGTTTAAAGACCGTTTATCCTCATTTTTTTAATTCCCATCAAGGACAGAAAAAAATGTTTGCGCAAATAATGTTTGTGCAAATTGCTTCCACACTTCCACCTCCTCTCCACATCCCTTTATTCATCGGCATTACAGATGCGGTGGAAGCAACTCAAAAGTGTGGAAGCAAAATTTGCTTCCACACCGTTTCACAAACAGAAATACTGACACACAAGAAGCTAACATGAAGTAACACAAGTTATTAATTTCTTGTATCACATCTTATTTATATCGTACCTGCACGAAATCAATATCCTGCAAACACGGTATTAATTCCATCTCCTCCCCCTTCAAATGCAATCAGAACAAATGCGTACAGCCACACAAAGCCAAGACTTCAATACTGTTTTCCTCTGTGCTTTATTCAGAGAATGAAGGTATTTATTACGTCGGACATAAGGAATCAACAGTATGCAACGGCCATGATGCAATCGCCTAACGGCCATCAACAACCCGCTTAACAGCCGTCAGCAGATCGCCGCACGACCATTAGGCGCTGATAAGGCAATGAGTAAAAGGGAACACTCCCCTATACACAAGTAAACAAAGCCCTATATACAACGGATTGAAAGCAGCGGTTTCCCTTAGAATATCCTGATGAAAAGCAATCCCAGCCCGATGGCAACGCCAGTCGAAACAAGTCCGGGAAGCATGAACGAGTGGTTCAGCACATACTTGCCGATACGGGTAGTTCCGGTACGGTCGAAATTAATGGCTGCTACTACGGTGGGATAGTTGGGAATAAAGAAGTAACCGTTTACGGCCGGGAACAGAGCAACCAGTATCATAGGCGAAATGCTCAAAGCGATGCCCAAAGGCATCAGTGCGCGCACAGTGGCGGCCTGGCTATAAAGCAGAATCGACATGGCAAACAAGGCTATCCCGAACAGCCACGGCATTTGCCTCACCACTCCCTCGACGGACTGGGTCAACTGAAGCATGTTTCCCTGAAGAAAAGTATCTCCCATCCAGGCAATGCCGAATATGGCAATCACCGCCTGCATGCCTGCCGGGAAGACGGAGCCTTGCGTTGCCTTCATGCCGTCGGTGCGAGTCAGCAGCAAGATGAGGGCGGCGGCAGAGAGCATCACGATTTCGATAATGGCGGACATGCCGAGTCTCACCGTCTCGCCGTCTATCACGAAGGCAGGACGCAAACTGTCGAACGAACCAAAGAACACAATAAAAGCAGTGGCAAGGATAAAGATAAGCACGGACAAGACGGCATGCCGTTTATTGTGTATATCCTTTATCTCCACCTTCTTGACATCAAGATAGCCTTCGGTCAACCTCTTTCTGTACTCCGGGTCGTCTGCCAGCTCCTTGCCCACCTTCATGGAGAACAAGGCGCCCACAAGTACCCCGATAATGGTAGCAGGAATCGTTATTTTCAGAATATCAAACAAGGTGACATCAAATCCCGCCAGCAACCCAAGCAGTGCGACGGTGGCAGCCGAAATGGGACTTGCCGTAATAGCCTGCTGCGAAGCAATCACCGCAATGCCCAGTGGCCTCTCGGGACGAATCTTGGTCTCCGTGGCAACCTCGGCAATCACGGGAAGCACCGAATATGCCACATGTCCCGTGCCGGCAACAAAAGTAAACAAGTAGGTCACAATAGGACTCAAGATGGTGACCTGCGAAGGATTCTTCCGCAACAACCGTTCCGCCAGCTTTACCATATAATCCAGTCCGCCAGCCGCCTGCATGCAGGATGCGGCAGAAATGACGGCGGCTATCATCAACATAACGTCAATGGGAGGTGATGTAGGCTGCAATCCGAAACCAAACGTCAGAATTGCCAGACCTATCCCTCCCATTACACCTAGTCCAATGCCGCCCAAGCGGGCGCCTATAATGATAGCTACCAATACGAATGCCAATTGCAAGGCCATATACTCTACACTTTTTGATTCATGTGCAAAGATAAGTCATTTCGTATTATGGCTACTCACCTACTTCTATTTTAACTGCTTGTTTTAACTCCACACTCAAAGAGGCATCATCCTTTAACGGTGTCCAGAACACCCGGCGGCATTCATTCTTCTGCAAAAGACAACGATGATAGCGACTGCCGGACAGATGCTCCGTATCGATATGGAAGGAACCGGTATTGACATCCCAGTCGGCTATCTCGTCCAGATTCAGATAAAGGTTGCGCACTGTGCCGCTGTTGAGATGCAAGCTCTGCGCCTGCGCCGCAAGCGCAGTGACATGGCAATCTTCCAGCCGGGCAAGGTATCGCGTGCGGAAAGAGAGCGTATCGCAACGGAGTCCGTAGAAATTGGCTTCCATATCTTCCACATCTACCACAACCGCTTGTACCTCCGCAGGCAACCGCAATTCCATCCCTTCTGAACGAACCCTTATCCAAATGTCATTCTGAAGATGCTGTTCCAGCTTATCCTCCGGAAAGTCAAAGGTGACGAACAGGGTATCGCCAACGGAAGTCATCGACATAAAAGCCTCCATATCCCCTGCATAGGAGAAACTGCCCTGCTGCAAAGAGTCTCCGGCAGTTACCTCCAACGGCACTTCCCCGAACGAGAACATACGCTCTGCCTCCACAATACCTTCTTTTTTCTGTTTCCACACCACCGGAGGCTGTGTCAGCTTCAACACCCTGCACGAGGGCAGCTGCACCGTTTTCCGTTCTCCGCCGATTTCCATAAAATTATCTTTCTGAGTGACATTGCGGTCCACCACATAGAACATGAGTCCGCATACCATTGCCACACCGGTAACCAGCATTCCTATCATTATATAAGTCGTTCGTTTCATAACTGTCTTCTTTTATTTTTGTTTCTTGATAAACTCCTGATACATCCCGGACAACTCCTCGGCAGAGATGCCCAGCGTGAAAATCTGCTTGAAGAAATAATCCACTTCCTCCTTCAGAAAATACTCTTTCCTCAACGAAAGAATCAGCTTACGTGCACCTACCGACACAAAATAGCCGATACCCCGCTTGTTGTAAATCACTCCTTGCGTCTGCAAGTAGTCGTACGAACGCATCACCGTATTGGCGTTGACCTCTACCACAGCCGCATATTCCCGTACCGAAGGAATACGTTCTTCCTCCTGATATTGCCCGAGAAGTACCTCGTCGCAAATGCGGTCTGCTATTTGCAGGTAGATGGCTTTACTTTCCTTAAAGTTCATAGTTACCAACGATTAATGATTTCGGACTCCTTGAAACGGAAATAGGCAAGCACCCAGTTGAAAAGGGCGAAAAACGAAGTTATAAAAATCAGCCAGCCGCCCGATGCCTCTCTGTCAATATAGGGCTCAGTCATGAAGAAGTTATTAGGCAGAATGGCCTTCAGGCACAATACAGCTATCAGGATATATGAAACGAAGATGCAGACACCGGCCGCAAAAGTCTTGATAAGTGCATTTTTGGGCCAGACCGTACTACCCAGCAGGAAGAAAGACTGTAGGAAAAAGTAGCAGCTCAGGAATATCCCCACCACAGCCGGTCCGCTTCCTATCGTCTCATAGAAACAGTTCGTGTTACAGCAGAATTCCCACAACGGAAAGGAGTGAACGACATGCAGCTCCGGGTAGGCCAGAAGATAGAAGACGACTCTTGTCAAGTCCGCCAGCTTGAAAGCTATCAGAAAGACCAAGATAAAGCCGCAGGTAGCCACCAGCCAGCGGGCAAAGAATTTCTCGAACATGGTGGCAGGTGTCATGAGCACAACGGTACGACTCGTCTTGCTTTTCATCCTTTCCATGGCAAACGAGGCGCTAATGCATCCCCAAATGACAAGTCCCCAAAGAAAGAATCTGGACTCAAACTCCCAGATAGGGTCCATGCCCACAGCTCCCGCTTCCAGATTGTGATACTGATAGTATCCATTCCAGACAAAGACTATGGCCAACATTCCGTAGACCATCACCGAGCGGAGTATATAGGTCTTCCAATTCTCCACCATCTCTTTGCGGCATACGTTCACAAAGCGATGCAAACTAAAAAAGGTATCGCGTATCATTATTCATTTGTTTTAGTGTGAAACATTTCCGCTATCTTCCCAGGCTCTGCAAGTACGGCGCCAAACAGCAGTTCAAGATTAATCTCCGATTCCTCACCTTCCGTATTGGGCAGCATCAAGAAATTGCCTTGTACGGAGGGAAGCGTGTACAAGGCAGTCGCAGCCAACTCCCGGTCGTCACTCTCCAAGAAGAACAGCTTACTGCAAATGCTGGCAGTGGATTCGTCCAGCAATACGCGGCTGTTGTCCATAATCAGCACATGGTCCAGCACTTTGTCAATGTCACGCACCTGATGGGTGGAAATGACAATCGTCTTGTCGTCCGACATACCCGAAGCCAGAAATTTGCGGAACTGGCTCTTTCCCGGAATATCCAGTCCATTGGTAGGCTCATCCATCAGCAGCAGGGAAGTATTGGTGGCCAGCGCAAAACTCATGAAGATTTTCTTTTTCTGCCCCATGGACAAGGCTCCCAAATCAGCATCCATATCCATCTCGAAGAAATGTAGGTACTTCACCATGTCTTCCTTGCTGAAACGGGGATAGAACTTACTGTTCAGTTCAATATAGCTGACCAAGGAAATAGGAGGCAGCTCGAACTCCTCGGGTACCAGAAACATGTCCTGCAACGTGACGGGCAACCGGCGGCGCATGTCGGTATCATGATACATCACTCTCCCACGTTTGGGAGCCAACAAACCGCTCATCAGATAGAGCAACGTAGACTTGCCGGCTCCGTTCTTACCCAACAGACCGTAAACCCGGCCGGCTTCCAGCGAAAGTGAAAAATCGCTCAGGACTTCTTTCCGCCCCTTGCGATAACTAAATGAAATGTTTTCTACTTGTAACATACGCTTGGATGAATTAAATATCTTATTGTTTATGTGTATTAGTATAATAGCACACCGCAAAAGTAGACATTCTTTTCAATACGACAAGCGTTTCAAGAAAAAAAATGCTCAGAAAAAGGAACAATTCTATTCTTTGGTTCGAAATTAGCCTCACACGCAAGAAGATTAGGACACTTCTGTATCCATTTAGGACTCTATATTTCCTGCCACTTGCTTTACATTTGCAAAGGAGCTAAAGACATGAATATGAAAAACGAAGAAAAGATTTACCAACTTAACACATACAATATAGCAGAATATACAAGTACGGACTATACCGACAACGATATTGCTATACTTGGAGATTTCAAGAACTTGCTTTTCAACAAGTATTTCAAGTTGAATGCAAACATCTATGTGGTCTGTGTAAAAGGAAGACTGCAGATAAACATCAATACCCAAAAATATGCTATCTACCCCGGTGAGATGCTGATTTGTATGCCCAATATGATTCTGAGCAATTGCACAACCAGTTCCGACTTCAAGGGCGCCATGTTCTGTCTGTCGACCCAGATTACACAGAAGTACCTTCATAAAAGTAGTGACATATGGAACAAGGCTTTCTATATCAGCCAGAATCCGGTAGTACGCATTGACAAGGACAGAGTGCAACTGTTCGATTTATACTATAAGGTGATACGTGCCCGAATGAAACAAGCGGAGCAGCCCTACTACAAAGAAGTCATCAGGTCGCTGATACGCACCATGCTGTATGAGCTGCTGGCAGATTTAAACCAGTTGAGCACCCCTCCCGAAAGCCAAATGGTGAAGCGGAGCAACATTCTATTCAAGAGATTCCTCGACCTGCTGGCCTGCACCGAGGTGAAAAAACGTTCTATTTCCTATTATGCGGGTAAGCTGTGTGTTACTCCCAAATATCTTTCCACCGTCTGCAAAAAGGTCAGCGGAAAGACAGCCTTCGAGTGGATAAACGATTATGTGGTCGAAGACATCAAATATTTTCTGAAGTATTCCAATAAGTCTATCAAGGAGATTTCCGAGCATCAGGATTTCCCCAACATCTCCTTTTTCGGGAAGTATGTGAAGACACACTTAGGCACTTCACCCACGGACTACCGCAAGCAATCACTGCCTCCAAGGGGGACCCTGCAACAAAAAAGGAGGAGCTAAGAATCACTCTCCACTCCTCCCGACACGACAAACAACTAAAATTATTGCTATTTGATGCCGTCCAATGCCTTGTTTGCTGTGGCATTGGTGGGGTCGATAGCCAGAATTTTATTCCAGTACTCTTTCGAAGTAGCATAGTCACTCTTCAACAGATAGTAGTAGCCCAGATAACTGTAACACTCTATCAATGCAGAGTTGTACCTCGGTTCGTTTTTGGCAAGCAGTACGTCCACCACCTTCTCGTAATAAGGTTTCGCCAATCCCTCTGTAGTTTCGGGGTCCATGGCAGAGTGTGTGCGGGCGCGCCACATATCTCCCAAATAACTGTCGGGAGCTTGTTCGGCAACAAGTGCGAACACAGAGTCGGCAGCCTGCAATGCCGCCATGCGGTCGGCAGACTGAACGGAGAGAGTGTCCGAGGACGTACCCTCTCCGTAGTACAGACGCCCTAACTGGAATAAGTTTTCGGACGTCTTTTTATCTTGTGCCAGCGAGTCATAGTACTTTTTATAAGCAGCAATGGCTTGGGTATAGTCGTTTTTCAATTCATAAGCATCGGCAATCTCACGCCACAAATCCACCTGACTCTCATCCTTCTCCAATGCCTTACCATATTCCTCAATGGCCTGGTCATATTTCTTCAGAGCACTCAACAGAGCACCGTGATAGCGGTAATCCAAGCATGAATAATCGGCATTATCCGAAGCATTGAAGAAAGCATCGGCAGCCTTCTCTGCCTCGTCATAACGCTTGAGGTCGACATTGTTGTACATCACAAGCCGGTTGAATGCGGCATGGCGGGCATTCTTCTGCAAACCTTTCTGCGCCACCGCCAAGGATTTCTCGAAGTCGTGGTTCAGGAATAGTGCAAAAGCATATTTAAGGATGTCATCTTCCGTAGCCACGGGAGTATCGATGAACTTGGCATAGGTGTCGGCAGCCTTGCCAAAACGGTTGGTGGCGTAATACACTTCCGCCAGCTCCTTGTCTGCTTCCAGGCAATCCGGAGCTATGGCCTTCAGCTGGTTCAGCTTCTCTATGGCCTGCGAAGGACTGGCAGACTTGTATGCCTGCGCATATTTCAGATACGCATCCTTATAATTCGAATCAAAATAGATGGCTTGCTCATAAAGCTGGCATGCCTTTCCGATATCTTTCCGGGCAAAAGCGATGTCACCCTCGAGTACAGAAACTGCCGGAGCCTTGTTGTCGGCCTTTCTTGCCATCTCCAGATAGGTTTCCGCCTCTTTCAGCTGTCCTACATCCAGATAGGCACGGGCCACGGAAGTCACAAGCTCCACATTTTTCTTGTTCTTGCCCTTCAGCAGTTCTCCGGCTGCGTCGGAAGCCTGCTCCGGATTCGTCTTTATCAGACTTTTTACTTTATCCACCCCCGCCTGCCATTCGGGCACCGGCGTTTGTGCGGCGAGCGTACCTGCAAACAGCATCGCTCCCAAACAAAATACAAATCTACGTTTCATGTTAGCATTCATTTTAGTTATTCATCCTTGACGTTCACCACGCGCACCGGTTGGGTGGCGGGGACCAATCCCGACTTCAATATAATCCGCTGTCCCCGGTCGGAAGCGAGGAAAGAGGCAAATCCCCACGGAAGTGCGCTCCGCGGATCATTCAACAAGGCATAGATGCTGCGTGCCAACGGATAATCACCGTAATACAAATACGCCTGATAGGGTTTGTAACTGTTGTCCGGCATGGCCTTGTCAGCAGCACTGACGGACATCAGCCGCACCTCTTTACTGAAAGAGAGCCCCGTACTGTCATTCCGGTCGCTCAGCCAGTTCACGCCGATAATACCGATGGCATCAGGCGTGCGGGCCACGTAGTCAATCACCTCCCTATTGGTTTTCAACGCTTTCAACTGACTGGAAAACGGTACACCCTTACAGATGGAATCGACAGCAAAACGTACGGTACTGGAGTTCTTGTTGTCAAACACAAGACTGATATCCCCCAGACGGGAAGCCGGATAGATATCTTTCCACTGCTTCGCATCACCCGTCAGGATGCGGCGGATGTCCTTCACACTAATCAATGAATCCGGATTGCCAAGATGGGTTATCAATGCCAGCCCGTCCGTAGCAATCTTTATCTCCTGCGGAAAAAACTTCCGGCTATTGAAGGAATTCATCTCTTCGGGAGTCAGTCTGCGACTGGTTATTGCCAACCGCAGACTGTCCTTGAGCAAGAGGTTGACGGCATCGACTTCCGTCACATAACGGGGCACAATTCCTGCCAAGGGGAACAGTCCTTCGAACACGTCAATTTCTTCCTGCACAATAGGCTGGAAACTTTCGTCCGCAGCAATTGCAATCACACCGGAGGTATACGTATCCGTTTGTCCGTCCTTGGGCTTGCTTTGGCAGGCAGACAGCAGAGTCAGCAGCACCAGCAAGCCTGAAAGCTGAAGTTGTTTCACCGTTTTCATAACACACACACTTATTGTAATCTAAACATCACCGGTATCGTATATTTCACCGATACGGCCTTACCATTCTGCTTGCCGGGAATCCATTTGGGCATGGACATAATCACACGGACAGCTTCTTTATCCAGATAGGGGTCTACACCTCTCAGCACTTTCACATCACGCACCTTGCCGTCGGCACCTACCACAAACTGGCAGGTTACACGCCCTTGCGTACCGTTTTCCTGGGCAATGGTCGGATACTTCATATTCTTGCTGATGAACTGCATCATCTCGGCCTGACCACCGGGGAACTGGGGCATCTGCTCTACCATATCGAAAACCTTTTCAGGTTCCGGTTCGGCCTGCGTCACCACTTGTTTCAAGTCGGCGATGTCCTTGCCGTGTTCCTCGTCATTACCTTTCACGTCGGCAATGGAGATGGCAACTTTCGTTTCCGTCAGTTCTGTCTGGCTTTTTATTTCATCCTCGTCCCTCACTTCCTCATCCTTTTTGATGACGGGAGCGGTAAACTTAATGGAGCTTTTCAATGCAGGCGGCGGTGGGGCCACGGGCTCTATCCGCTTCATCTCTTCCTGCTTCACTTCCGGTTCTTCCAGCTGCGAAAGGGTAGTCACTTCGGTCATCACCTCTTTCTGTTTGGGGGTAGCCATCTTTATCAGCGTAGGGATACTGAAACCTATCAATGCAATTACAATTACCAGTATCACGGCAATGTTGTGCCGTCTGGGAGAGGTCTCACGCATCTTATAGGCTCCATATGCTTTGTTCTTACCACTGAACACGAGGTCACACCATGCTTGGGAGCTTAAATCTACTTTAGCCATATTCTTTCCTTTCTTTGGGTGTTACACATCATTCAGCAATGTTCTGGGACAATTCGCCCTTGCTTTCGTAGTTCTTCATCAAAAACTCGTCGGCTTCGGCAATATCCGTTATCACATACTTACCTATATTACATATCTGCATTTCATCGAGAGCATCAATCAGATTCTTGTACGAAGACTTGTCGGTAGCCTTGATGATGACTGTCGGCGTATCCTTTCCGCTTTTTATCCCGGAAAGCTGTTTCCGGTAGTCATCCTCTGATATCTTAAGATCCAGTTTCTGCTGCTTCAGTCTGTTCACCTCGTTCACAGCAACTCTATTACGTTGCAGAAGCATTGCCCGCAGACCATCCGCCTGATAGGTAGTTTCCTTCAGTGAAGTATAGTCCTTGTAGTTGGGCTCCCCTTCGTAATAATACAACTTGTTGTCATCCCCCAGCAACAGCGTGATGGCTTGGGAAGCCTTGACTTTGGTCTGCTGCTCCTCGGTGATGGTCTTGTCATTGCTCGGCATGCTTATCTCCATGGTCTGAGGTTTGCTCAGTGAGGTACAAAGCATAAAGAAGGTAATCAGCAACATGTTCATGTCTACCATAGGTGTAAAGTCCACCCTGACAGTCATTTTCTTCTGCTTGCTTTTTCCACCTTTCTTGTTGCCGCTTTCTTGTATTTCAGCCATAATGTTTCCTTTCTTGTTCTACTTGTAACTCGTAGCTTGTCACTCCTCACTTGTGGTCTTCAGAGAAGTAATCAGGTTGTACCGGTTCTCTCTGAGGTCCTGAAGTGAGTTCATCACATTTTTTATTACGGAATAAGGAGTATTGGCATCTGCCTTGATGGCAATGCGCAAATCACTGTTCACTGCACGGGCGTTGCGTACCCAGGCCTTGAACTGATTGTCAATACTGTCTGTCGGTATCCCCTCATTCTTCAATACAGCATCTTGCTGGTCTTGCGGCAAGTCGAGGTATTTCTTCATACTCTTCATCG
>OJPP01000073.1_pt1 | contig 36214 bp, 29 predicted proteins | sample 1598521 | NCBI WGS metagenome assembly OJPP01 (sample SAMN03922490, study PRJEB24848) | human gut metagenome | isolation source: stool sample | host: Homo sapiens | place: Germany | collected 2011-05 | reverse complement strand
GCGGATCATTTTTTCCAGCATATCTGCCGCTGCCTTTCGTGGGATTTTCCATGACGTGATTATAACAGAAACCCGCCGCACACACAAGCGCACGGCGGGCAGGATTGCTTATTCAGGCAGTTTGATGCCGAGTTCCGCGGCGATCTCCTGCAGGGTGTCGAGCGCCGTTACGATCTGCTCCGGCTTGTGCTCGGAGATGACGCAGAAGCGCAGCCGCGCCTTGCCGCGCGGCACGGCGGGATAGACCGCCGAGGGCGCGAACACGCCGCGCTCCAAAAGCGCCATCGAGAGCGCGAAGGCGTCCTCGTCTCGCCCGACGAGGATCGGCAATATCGCCGTTTCGCCCGCAAGACAGGTGTTGAAATGACGCTTTTTCGCCTCCTCACGGAAGCAGCGGATGTTCCGGTGCAGGTTTTCCATGATGGAGGGATCGTCCTGCAAGAGGCGGATGGCTTCGAGCGTCGCCGCGGCGAGCGGGGGCGAAATGCCCACGGAGAACACGAACCCCGGCAGGTTGTAGCGCAGATACTCGATGAGCGCGCGGCTGCCCGCAAGATATCCGCCGCAGGTGCCGAGACCCTTGGAGAGCGTGCCCATTTTCATGTCGATATCGTCCCCGGCGAGACCGAAGTATTCGTCCACGCCGCCGCCGGTCCTGCCGAGCACGCACGCCGAGTGCGCCTCGTCGATCATCAGGAAGCAGCCGTACTCCTTCTTGATGCGTACGAGCTCCGGCACGGGGGCAATGTCGCCGTCCATGCTGTACACGCCCTCGGCGACGATGAGCACCTTGGCGTACTTATCGCGGCAGGAGCGGAGAATGGTCTCGAGCGCGGCGGTGTCGTTGTGCGGGAAGGGGCGGCTCTCGGCGTCCGAGAGGCGCGTGCCCTCGTGGATGGAATTGTGCGCGAGCGCGTCATAGATGATGAGATCGCCCTTGCCGCAGAAGTTGCCGACGATCGTCACGTTCGTGGAATGCCCGCCGACGAGAACAACGGCGTCCTCGGTATGCTTCCACGCGGCGATGGCATTTTCCAGCTTTTTGTGGATGGGCTTCTCGCCGCCGAGCAGACGGCTGGCCGAGGCGCTGCACCCGTAGTGCGCGGCGGCCTCCTGCGCTGCCTTGACCGTTTCCGGGCGGCCGGACATACCGGCGTAATTGTAGGAGCTGAAGTTCAAGATCTCGCGCCCGTCGTGGAGCGAGGTATCGCGCAGCGGCGAATCGTTGCAGAGAAAGTACGGGTTGCCGGTCTCGTCCGCCGTGCGCAGACGCTGCTGAAAGGCGACGTATTCCGGCGTATCCTCAAAGCGCGTGATCGGCGTTACGGTCTTTTTCTCCTCCGGCGCGGCTTCCGGCGCGCCGCCCTGCTCGAGACGGAGCAGCAGGAGAGCGGCGTCCTCCACGCAGCGGCAGAGAGCGTATTCCTCCTCCGGCACGCGCTGCCCGCAGAGTTCTTCGAGATGCACCGCGACATCGAGACTGTCCAGACTGTCGCCGCCGAGCTCGTCGAAGAAGTCGGCGGTGTCGGAGATGGTGTCGGTGCGGATCATCAGCGTCTGCGCGAACGTTTCGCGCACAAGCTCGCGCAGCGCACAAAGGCGTTTGGCTTCCTGTTCGTTCATGGGAAAACTCCTTTCGGGGTGGTTTTATTCGGCGTACATTTTGCCGAGAATGGCGTTGGCCGCCGTCGAGGGCAGCAGCCGCATGAGAAAAATGACGAGCCGATAGACAAACCCGACGGTGCAGAACACCTTCCGGCTCTTTGAGAGCGCCGCGCGCCCCAGCGCCACGCCGACGACCGAGGCAGAAACGCCGCCGCGCTCGTCCTTCTCCATTTTTGCAACGCTGCGCGAGATGCGCCCGCCGTAGGCGTCGTCCCCGGCAAAGCTGCGCGCGCGGGCGTCGGTGAAGCCGGTGCGGGTGTCGCCGGGCATCACGGCGCTGATGCGGATGCCGTAGGGCCGCACTTCGTTGCCGACGGACATCGTAAACGAGTTTATTGCGGCCTTGGAAACGGAATAATAGGTCTGGAAGGGAATGGGCGTTACGGCGGCGACGGAGCTCGTGTTCACGATCCTTCCGCCGCGCTGCGCGCGCATCACGGGCAGCACGGCCTTTGTTGCGCGCACCATGCCCCAGAAATTGACTTCGAGCTGGCGCTTGGCCTCCTCCACCGACGTGAATTCCGCCGCGCCGGAAATGCCGAAACCGGCGTTATTGAGCAGTATATCGATGCGCCCCTCGGCGTCGAGCACCGACTGAACCGCCGCGGCGACGGACGCTTCGTCCGTCACGTCCGCCGTCACATGGCGAACGGACGCGCTGCCGCCGCTTTTTTCATGCCGGGAAAACTCGTACACCGTGCAGCCGTGCGCGGCAAGATATTCCGCTGCCGCCGCGCCGATGCCGGAGCTGCCGCCGGTCACGATGGCGACCTGTCCCATGGCTGTGGCCTCCTTCTATGTGAATAGTTAAAAAAATTTATATAAAAAACTTGATACAAGTATACCGCCGTGAACCGTGCCTGTCAATAGGACAGAAGCGGCATGGATGTACATTTTGACAAACGCGCGCCGGGGGCTTATGATATGCCTATCTCATAGAAAAGAGGAACTTCCCATGATCGAATTTGACCGCCGTCAATTTGAAGAATATGCCCGCGCCGTGTTCACGACCGACTCGCCCTCCGGCTGCACGGCCGATGCGATCGCGCTCATCAAAAGTTATGTGGAAGAGCTCGGCTATACGACGCATGTCCACAACAAGGGCACGCTCGAAGTGGATGTGCCGGGGTTGGACGCAAGCAAGACGGTGGCGACCTCCGCGCACGTCGATACGCTGGGGATGATGGTGCGCAGCGTGAAGAGCAGCGGAACGCTCGCCCTTACGAAGGTCGGCGGGCCGATCTGCCCGACGCTTGACGGCGAATACTGCACGGTGCTCACGCGCGAGGGCAGACGCTACAGCGGCACGATCCTCTCGCTCGCTCCGGCGGTGCACGTTTACCCGGACGCCGCTACGATGCCGCGGGATGCGGACCATCTCGAGGTCCGGCTCGACGAGGAAGTGAAAAGCGCCGAGGATGTCAGGGCGCTCGGCATCGATAACGGCGATTTTGTGTTCATCGATCCGAAATTCACGATGACCGGATCAGGCTTTCTGAAGTCCCGGTTTATCGACGACAAGGCGAGCGCGGTGCTGCTCCTTCTTCTGCTGCGCTGGTGCAGCGAGAAAAAGGCGGCGTTCCGCCATCCGACGCGCATATACTTTGTTGTATACGAAGAGGTCGGCCACGGCGCGAGCGCGCTCGCGCGCGATATCGATGAGTTCGTCACGGTGGATATGGGCTGCGTAGGGCTCGATCTTGCGGGCAGCGAATACGCCGTATCCATCTGCGCGAAGGACTCCGGCGGGCCGTATGACTATGAGCTCACGAACCGGCTCATCGCGCTCGCAAAGAAGCATGAGCTGCCGTACACCGTGGATATCTTTCCGTTCTACGGCTCGGACGTCGGCGCTGCCTGGCGCGCGGGGCTCGACTGCAAGGGCGCGCTCATCGGCAGCGGCGTCTGTGCGAGCCACGGCATGGAGCGCACGCACGTAAAGGGACTTGAGGCGACGCTCAAGCTCATGTATCTCTATCTCTGCGGCGAGGAATAAAAAGAGGGAGGGCTTCCGATGGAGGAACTGGAAAGAAAACGTCTGCACTGGCAGAAGGTGACGGCGGTCGTATGCATACTGCTGCTCATCGTCGTAACGGCAAGCTCGGCGCTGGCCTTTGTCGGTGTGCGGCGGTACGCCCCGCGCATCGAGCACATCGTCTCGCGGCTCGACAGCGTGACGGCGGAGCTGGATGCGCTCGATGCGCAGCGGCTCGTCGATACCGTGAACGGCCTGACCGGGGAGCTTGAAAAGGCACAGCTTGCCGATACGCTCGACTCGCTGCGGACGATCTCCGCGCAGCTCGAGAAGGTGGACTGGGCCGCGCTCGAGCAGAGCACCGGCGACATGCTCGCGCAGGCGCAGAAGAGCCTTGCCGCCGCGGAGGAAGCGCTCACCGCCGTGAACGACGCCGCGGAAAAGCTCGATGTGGAAGGACTCAATACGGCGGTCACGGAGCTGCTCGCCGTTATGCAGCCGCTCGCGGAGTTTTTCGCGCGGTTTAAATGAGGTGAACCAAAAGACACGCCGGGGCGTCTGAGTCTATACGGAGAAAACCCTCCAGTCACGGCTGCGCCGCGCCAGCCTCCCTGTTAGGGAGGCCAAGTGTGTTTGCAGCAAACCGGCTTGCCTCCCCTAACAGGGGAGGTGGCAAAACCGAAGGTTTTGACGGAAGGGTCCACCCCTCTGCGAAAGGAGAAATACGAAATGAAACGCTTTCTATCCCTGCTTCTGGCCGCCGTGCTGCTGCTCGCTCTTGCCGCCTGCGGCGGCAATGTGAAGGACGTGCAGACCAAGGCCGTCGCGTCTGAAATGTATACGCAAAATGACATTGACGCCGCCATCGACGTCATAAAAAAGGACTTTTCCCGCAGCTGGAAGGGCTGCACGCTCACGGAGATCTCCTACGCCGGGGACGACGTGTCGCGCGAGCACCAGGACTGGGCCGACCGCAACAATGCCGACGAGGTGCTTGTCCTCACGTCCACCTTTGATGTGGACGAATCCGGCGCCAGCCCCTCGCTCAACCCGGGGCAGACCTACACACGCTGGATGTGGATCCTTGTCCGCACGAACGGCGGCACGTGGCAGCACGTCGATCACGGGTATTAAGGCAAGGAAATAAAACGAGAGCCGGTTTTCCGCGGAAAACCGGCTCTCATTTTGTATACTATCAGTCGAACAGATGCACGAACGCCTTCTGCTCAGGCGTGAGCGTGGCGCTGCGGTTCCAGATGAGGTGCGCCTTGGAGACGATCTCCGGGCTGTCGATGCGCTTCATGGCGAGCGTGGGATCAGAGTTCTGGATCGCGGAGGTATACGGCGCGATCGCCACGCCGATGCCGGACGCCGCCCAACTCAGCGAGGAGGCAATGTTGTCGTTCTGGCAGATGATGTTGGGGATAAAGCCCTGACGGCGGCAGGCGTTGGTGAAAAGATCGTAGTACCGCCGGTGGATGATGATGGGGGTGTCCTGCAGACTGGTGAGCGCCACGACCTGCGTATCGTCGGCGGGGAAGAAGTTCGGCTTGCCGATGGCGGTAAAGTAGTCCTGGCCGCCCTCGCCGAGCGCGGTATCGCGGATGGGACGGGAGCTGTAAGCGCCCACGTTGAACGGCTCGCGCACGATGCCGAAATCGACGGTGCCGTCGGCAAGCATATCGAGAATGCTCGTCGTGCTGCCCTCGTGGAGGACGAACTCCACGTGCGGATAGCGCTCCTTGAGCTTGAGGACCTTATCCGGCAGAACGCGGTTGCAGATCGAGGAGATGGTGCCGAGGTGGATGGTGTACCGCTCCTCCTCATTGGCCGACTGCATGAGCAGCAGCGTTTCGTTTACCTTGTCCATGATCTCGCGGGCGCGCTCGCGCAGGAGGATGCCCTTGGGCGTGATGATCATATTTTTCTTGTCACGGATGAAAAGCTGGCAGCCCAGCTCCTCCTCCAGCCCCTTGAGCTGAAGACTCAGCGGCGGCTGGGAAATGCGAAGGGAATTGGCGGCTTTGGTGATGCTACCGTTTTCGGCGATGGCAAGAAAGTATTCGAGCTGCTTGAGCGTCATGGTAGGGCACTTCCTCTTTGTATATCGATATTATATGGATATCATATGAAAAATTCGATAAAAAGTCAAGAGCCAATACCCTTGACAACCCGATATTCCATATTATACTGGATTCAGAACCATTTCTAAGGGGAACAGGCTATGCTCGTAATGATAAAAGGCGCCGGAGACATTGCCTCCGGCATTGCGCTGCGGCTCTGGCGCGCGGGGATCAACGTTGTGATGACCGATCTTCCGAAGCCGTCGTCCATCCGCCGCACCGTCTGCTTTTCCGAGGCGGTATACCGCGGCGAAACGAAGGTCGAGGAGGTGCGCGCCCGGCTTGCCGCGGACGCTGCCGATGCGCTGCGGCTGCTTGAAGAGAACATCCTGCCGGTGATCGTCGATCCGAAGGCGGAGAGCGCGAAAGAGCTTCATCCGGACGTGATCGTGGACGCGATCCTCGCCAAGGAAAATCTCGGCACCGCCATCGCCGACGCTCCGGGCGTCGTCGGCGTCGGCCCGGGCTTCACCGCCGGGACGGACTGCCACGCCGTTGTGGAGACGATGCGCGGCCACACGCTCGGCCGCGTGATCTGGTCGGGCAGCGCTGTCCCCAACACCGGCGTTCCCGGCAACATCGGCGGCTATACGATCGAGCGCGTGATGCACTCGCCCTGCGCGGGAGAGTTCCGCGCCCTGCGGCAGATCGGCGACACGGTCGAGGCGGGGGAGACCGTCGCCGCCGTCGGCGGCGAGCCGCTGTGCGCAAAGATCACCGGCACGCTCCGCGGCATACTGCCCGAAGGGTTTTATGTTCCGCGCGAGGGCTTTAAGAGCGCGGACGTCGATCCCCGCTGCCGGCTTTTCCACTGCTTCACCGCGTCCGACAAGGCGCTGGCTGTCGGCGGCGGCGTGCTCGAAGCGGTGTTGATGCTCACCTCCGCCGTCGGCACGGCGAGAAAACCGGAGAAACGAGGAGAAGATTATGGAAAATGAGATTCGCATGACAAAGCTCGCAAGCTGCGCCGGGTGCGGCGCGAAGGTCGGCGCGGGCACGCTCGCAAAGCTTCTGAAGGGTCTGCCCTCGGTGTATGACGAGCGGCTTCTCGTCGGCTACGACACGAGCGACGACGCCTGCGTTTATAAGATCTCGGACGAGCTCGTGCTCGTGGAGACGCTGGACTTCTTCCCGCCGATCGTGGACGATCCCTTCATGTTCGGCCAGATCGCCGCGGCGAACGCCATCAGCGATATTTACGCCATGGGCGCGCAGCCGAAGCTCGCGCTGAATATCATGGCCGTATCGCCGCAGATGCCGGACGAGGCCGTGCGCGAGGTGCTGCGCGGCGGCTATACGAAGGCGGCGGAGGCCGGCGTCATCATCTCCGGCGGCCACACCATCCGCGATCCCGAGCCGAAATACGGCCTTTCCGTGACGGGCTTTGCCCACCCGGATAAAATTCGTTTGAACTGCACGCCGCGCGCGGGCGACGTGCTCATTCTCACCAAAGCGCTCGGCACCGGCATCATCTCCACGGCGAACAAGGCCGACATGGTATCGGAGGAGACCTACGCCAAAGCCGTCGCGCAGATGGCGGAGCTCAACCGCGCCGGAAGCGAGATCGCCGGGAAGTACGAGGTGCACAGCATCACCGACGTGACCGGCTTCGGTCTCATGGGGCACACGGGCGAAATGGCGAACGGCGGGAACGTGACCGCCGTGATCGAAAGCGCGAACGTGCCGCTTCTGCCGGAGGTGCTCTCGCTTGCCGAGATCGGCATCCTCCCGGAGGGCATGTACCGCAACCGCAATTTTGCCGAGCCCTTCAGCGAGAGCGCGCCGAACGTCACGCGCGCAATGATGGACGTGCTCTTTGATCCCCAGACCTCCGGCGGACTGCTGCTCGCCGTGGCGGAAAAGGACGCGCCCGCACTGCTCGCGGAGCTCACCGATAAGGTACCGCACGCCGCACGCATCGGCTATGTGACCGAAAAGCAGGGCTGCGCCGTCCGGGTGGTATAAAAACTGCGCCGTCCAGGTGGTATAAAATATGTATTCGCTGCTGCTGGCACTTATCTATCTTGCGTTCATCAGCCTCGGTCTGCCGGATTCGCTGCTCGGCTCCGGCTGGCCGGTCATGCACGCGGAGCTCGGCGTTCCGGTATCGTACATGGGCGTTGTGTCCATGGTGATCTCCGGCGGGACGATCGTTTCGAGCCTTCTGTCGGATAAGCTCACGCGAAAGCTCGGCACCGGCGGCGTGACGGCCGCGAGCGTGCTCCTCACGGTGCTCGGGCTCTTCGGCTTTTCTGTTTCCACGAAGTTCTGGGTGCTGCTCGCCTTCGCCGTGCCGTACGGTCTCGGTGCGGGCGCGATCGACGCGGCGCTCAATAACTATGTGGCGCTGCATTATAAGGCGCGCTACATGAGCTGGCTGCACTGCTTCTGGGGCGTCGGCACGATCGTCAGCCCGTTTGTTATGAGCTGGGCGCTGACGCACCGGACATGGAACGACGGCTACCGCGCCGTGGCGCTCATGCAGCTCTGTATCGCGGCGCTTCTGCTCGTGACGCTGCCTGTGTGGAAAAAAGCCGGCGGCACCGCGCCGGAGGAAAAACGGCGGAGCGTCGGCGTGCGCGGCGCGCTGAAAATAAAGGGCGTGCCGTATCTTCTCGCGGGCTTTTTCGGCTACTGCGCCGCGGAAGCCACGGCGATGCAGTGGGCAAGCACGTATTTTGTCGCGGTCAAGGGGCTTCCCACGGAGGACGCCGCGGGGTTGGCCGCGCTCTTTTATATCGGCATCACTGCGGGGCGGTTCGTGAGCGGCTTTGCTGCCGACCGTCTCGGCGACAGGAAAATGATCCGCCTTGGCACGGGCGTGCTTTTCTGCGGCATCGCGGCACTCGCGTTCCCGATACATTCGCATACCGCCGCCATTGCCGCCTTTGTCGTGATGGGGCTCGGCTGCGCGCCGATCTATCCCTGCATCATCCACTCCACGCCCGTAAACTTCGGGGCGGAAAGCTCCGGCGCGATCATCGGCATACAGATGGCGGGTGCGTACGTCGGCTCGACGTTCGCGCCGCCGCTCTTCGGCCTGCTGGGCAGTGCGCTCGGCTTTTCGATCCTTCCGGCGTATCTTCTGGTGTTTGCCGTTTTCATGATCGCCATGACGGAGCTGACGTTCCGAACGGCGGAAAAGAATAGGAGCGATACGGGACCATGAAAGAAAACCGCAAGGCCTATGCTTCCCTGTGCAGCGCGATGCTGATCTTCGGCACGATCGCGATCTTCCGGCGGAACATCCCGTTTTCGTCGGGGCTGCTTGCGTTTTCCCGCGGGCTGCTCGGCGGCGTGTTTCTGCTGATCTTCGTCGCGGTGAAGCGTCACCGGATGGAAAAGGTCGAAAAAAAGCAGCTGGCGCTGCTCATCTTTTCGGGCGCGATCATCGGCGTTGACTGGATCCTCCTTTTTGAAGCCTATAACTGCACCACCGTGGCGGTGGCGACGATGTGCTTTTACATGCAGCCGACGATCGTGATCCTGCTCTCACCGGTCCTTTTCCGCGAAAAGCTCAGCGTGAAGAAGGGTCTCTGCGTGCTCGCGGCGATCCTCGGCATGGTGTTCGTCTCCGGCGTGGCGGAGGGCGCGCCGCCCGGCGCGCAGGACGCGAAGGGCATTGCCTTCGGTCTGGCCGCAGCGGTGCTCTATGCCGCGACCGTAATTATCAATAAGAAGATCGAGGTAGAGGACGCCTACGAAAAGACGATCGTCCAGCTTCTCTCCGCGGCGGCGGTGCTCATCCCGTATCTGCTGCTCACGGAGGATTTTTCCGCGGTAGTGCTCGACGCGCGCACGGTCGTCCTTGTGCTCATTGTCGGCATCGTACACAGCGGCCTTGCGTACGCGCTGTACTTCGGGAATGTAAATAAGCTCCCCGCGCAGTCGGTGGCGGTGCTCAGCTACATTGACCCCGTTTCCTCCCTCTTTTTCTCGGCGCTGCTGCTGCACGAGCGGCTGACGGCGTTCGGGCTTCTCGGCGCGGTGCTGATCTTCGGCTCAGCTCTTGTGAGCGAGCTCGGCGGGAAGAAACGCCGGCAGAACACGGCGGCATAAAAAACCCAGGGGCGCGGTTCCTTTGGAATGGAACCGCGCCCCCGGGTTTTTATAAAATCAAAATTCCGAGTTGGAAATGCGCGGCTTTTCGTCTTCGGGGACGCAGAAGCGGCGCGTGTGACGCAGCACTCCGGTCACGGCGATCATGCCGCAGCCGAGCGCGAGCGCGCCCTCGCCGTGGAGCGAATAGAATACCGCGGCGCTCACGCCGTAGAGCGCGAACACGAGTATGCTGCGCAGCCGGTGCGGGCGGATCTTTACGGCGACGGAGAAGAAGATGTAAAGCCCCGCCAGAAAGAGAAGCCCGCTGAGAGAAATGCCCGTGAGCGCGAGCGCGAGCATCGCGCCGAAGGCCGAAGCGATGCATTTGCCGCCGTGAAAGCCGTTAAATACGCCGACGGCATGGCCGAGTACCGGCGCGGCGAGCGCGAGCGCAAACCAGACCGACTGCGTGTCGAGATACTGCGCCGCGAGCGACACGGGGAGATACGCCTTGAGCATGTCGAGCGCGAGACACAAAAGACCCATCGGCACGCCGCACACGGCAAACACGTTCGCAGCGCCCGGATTTTTATCGGCGCGCAGCGCGCACACATCCTTGCCCGTCAAAAGCTTCGGCAGCGCGCGGCTGAACATCACGCCGCCGAGCAGAAAGCCCCCGGCGATCAGAGCAAAGGTGAGAAGAGCTTCGTTTCCGGTCATGACAGCACGATCCTTTCCGCAATTTTATCGGCAGCGTCGGGCGCAATGGTGTTTCGCTGCGCCTCGCGCATGGCTTCGGCTCTTGCCTTGTCGCGCACGAGCGCGACGGCTTTTTCCGCGGCGTCGGCGGCGTTTTCCGCGCGCTCCGAAAGACCGTGGGAGGAGAAGAACGCGATGTTCGGCGCTTCGCACGCGGTATATACGAGAAGCTGCACGAGCGGGACCTGCGCCACCGCCGCCTCGGTGCTTGTAAGTCCGCCGGGCTTGGAGATCATCACGTCGGCGGCGTTCATGTACACATTCACCTTTTTCGTAAACGTGACGATGCGGACGTGCTCGTTTCCGGCGTATTTCTCCTCGAGCGTCTGCTTGAGATCGCTGTTGCGCCCGACGAGGATATAGACCGTGAACGCTCCGCTGTGCCGCCGGAGGATCTCGTCGCAGATCGCGCCCGCATTCCCGACGCCGATGCCGCCGCTCATAATGAGGAACACGTCCTGATTTTGCGGTATGGCAAGATAGTTGCGCGCCGCGGCCTTTTCCATGTGATGCGCGAACTTTTCGTCCACCGGGATGCCGGTGACGATGATGCGATCCGACGGAATGCCCTTTTCCACAAGCTCGGCGCGCAGATCCTCGTGCGCGATAAAGTATCCGTCCAGATCGGTCTCGGCGAGGAAGGGAATGCAGGTGTAGTCCGTCAGCACGCCGTAGCACGGCACGGTGAAATCTCCCGATTTCCGGATGGCGGTCAGCGTCTCCATCGGGTAGAGGTGCGTGCATACCACGCGGTCATACCCGTTCGTTTCGATGAATGCGCGCAGATTTGCGGCGTACCGGGCGTTTGCGTGGTAGACCGGCGAGGTGATGCCGGTCGAGCTGTAAATATCCCCGGCGCGGTAGAGCGCGTTGAATGCCGACGGCGCTTTTTTCATAATTGTCGTATATGCGCCGGATACGAAGCGCTCGGCGTACTTTCCCGCGAGCACGAGCGGGTCAAAGACATGGCTTTCGATGCCCCTTTGCGTCAGCGCCCCGGCGACGGCAGCTGCGGCGCTGTTGTGGCCCTCGCCCGTGTCGCAGCTCAAAATCAGAACTTTCACGGTTTTCTCTCCTCTGCTTGCTTTATGTAACGTCTGTGTATTATAATAAGGAGACCTCCGCGGCGCGGCAATGGACACGCCGGCGCGAAACCGTGGCGGAAGTCCCAGAGAAAACACCCGATGAGGATTACTACACATTTGGTAAAAAAGATGTGGAATCTGATCCTGTTCCCGAAAAGGAGGGCGTACGATGGAACCGGCAAACCGGAAGAGCGATCTTCGCGTCATAAAAACGAAGCGGGCGATCCACACGGCGTTCGCGGAGCTTTTGACCGAAAAGGACATGGACGATATCACCGTAACGGATATCGCCTCGCGCGCGATAATCAACCGTAAGACGTTTTACAACAACTACCGCGGTGTATACGAGCTTGTAGACGAGCTGGAAAACGAGGTCATCCGCACGTTTGATACGGCGATGCAGGAGATCGACTTTGTCGAGAACCCGTACGCGGTGTTCATGAAGCTCACGGAGATCATCAACAGCGATATGGATTTTTACGGCGCGCTGCTCCGGTCCAGCCGGAACGCGGGGTTAACACATAAGATCCGGCTGACGCTCCAGCAGAAGGCGCAGGAACGCTTCGAAAGCCGCATAGATCTGCCGCCGGAGCGTATCTCGGTGATGATGGACTACGCCGTTTCCGGCATGGTGGCGGTGTATCAGAGCTGGTTCAATTCCGAGCGCCGGCAGTCCATCGAGGAGATTTCCGATATCGCCAGCCGCATGTGCCTCACGGGGCTGCGCGGCGCGGCAGCGGACGCCCGGCTGAAGGAATAAGCGGAGGGAATACCATGACAAACGCAAAAGAGAAAAAGAAGATCATCCTCTGGCTGATCGTACTGGCAATACTCGCCGCGGCGGCGTTCACGGTCACGGCCATTGTGCGCCATAACCAGCGCCCGGCGTGGGACGGCGGCTACAGCGTCCACATCAGCGAGGTCATGACCGATAATAAAACCTGCCCGAACGGCGAGGGTGTCCTCTGTGATTGGATCGAGATCGAAAACACGTCCTCGAAGGACTTCTCCATCGGCGGATACTATCTCTCCGACGAGACGGGCAAAGGCAAATACTGCTTCCCGGCGGGGACGGTCGTCCCGACGCGGGGGTATCTCGTCGTGTGGTGCTCGCCGGACGAGGAAGGCGACTATGCGCCCTTCGCCCTGCGCAAGGCGGGCGGGGAGACGGTGTGCCTTATGAACGAAAACCGCACGGTGCTCGACAGCGCCGTTACCGCTGCGTGCCGGAGCGGGCAGTCGCTTGTCCGCGGCAGCGACGGCGCGCTCATTCCTGCCGATACGCCGACGCCCGGCTACCCGAACAACGAAGCGGGCGCAAAGGCGTGGCAGGAGGCGCTCGCGCAGCGCAGCGGCGGCACGCTTGAGCTCAGCGAGATCCAGTCCTCAAACACGCTCTATGCCGCGCCCGACGGGAATTTCTACGACTGGATCGAGGTACATAACCCCTCGGATTCGCCGGTATCTCTCTCCGGCTACAAGCTCTCGGACCGCACGAACAAAACGAAGTACGCCTTCCCGGACGAAATGCTCGGCGCGGGCGAATATAAGATCGTATGGTGCGCCCCCGGCGTGGAGGGCGCGGAATATGCGTCCTTTGCGCTGGCGAGCGCGGGCGGGGAAACGGTCGTGCTCACAGCGCCCTCCGGCGCGGAGAGCGAGAGCGTGGAGCTGCCGATGCTGGAGAAGAACACGGCCTATGCCAAGGAAAACGGCGAATGGACGGTGTCTCACCGCCCGACGCCGGGATATTCCAACGACGACGCGGGGTATGAGGCGTGGCTGCGCTCCGGCGGCTACGAAAACGACGAAATTTACATCACCGAGGTCATGGCGCAAAACCGCGGTACGCTCGCCGACAGCGATGGCGACCTCTCCGACTGGATCGAGATCGCAAACCTCGGCGAGACGAGCGTCGATCTTGCGGGCTGGTATCTCTCGGACGATCCGGACGTGCCGGACGAATGGAAGATCCCGTCGCTGACGCTTGCGCCGGGCGAGTATGCGGTGATCTTCGCCTCCGGCAAGAACCGCACTGAGGGCGAGCTGCACACGAGCTTCTCGCTCACCGACGGCGACACGGTCATTCTTTCCGCCGGAAACGGCGCGGAGATCCGCAGCGTGAAGATCGAGGCCGTGCCGGAGGGGTCCTCGCTCGCGATGCAGCCGGACGGCAGCTTTGCCGTGACCGACTTCCCGACGCCGGGGCTTGAAAATACCGCCGAGGGCTACGCCGACTTCTGCGATGCCGACACGCGCACCTCGCCGCTTCTGCTGTGGGAGATCGTCGTGTACGAGGCGGGTTCGCCCGACTGGGTGGAGCTCAAAAACGTGTCGGGCGAGACGATCGATCTTTCCGGATACACGATCTCGGATAAATTCAAGGAACCGGCGCTCGACGCGCTGCCCGCCGTGACGCTTGCGCCCGGCGAAAGCTATGTGTTCGAGTGCGAAAACGTGGGGCTGAGCGCGCAGCGCGACGAGCTCCATCTCTTCGATGCTTCCGGCACGCTCTGCGACTGGGCGTTCCTGCGCGATATCCCGACCGGCGGCAGCTACGGCCGTCTAAACGGGGAGAACGGGTATTTCTATTTTGCGCAGAGCAGCCGCGGCGCGGACAACGGCACGGGGTACCGCATGGTGGCGGCAAAGCCCACGGTCGATATCGCCGCGGGCGTGTACGACGACGCCGAGAGCCTTACGCTGACGATCACCGGAGAAAACGTGCACTATACGCTCGACGGCAGCGACCCGACGGCGGACGATCCGGCCTATACCGCGCCCATCACGATCACGGAAACGACGATCGTCCGCGCCGCGAGCTTCCCGGCGGACGCGCTGCCGGGCAAAGCGGCGACATGGTCGTACTTCCTGCGCGAGAACAGCACGCTGCCCGTCGTCAGTCTCGTGACTGACCCGGACAATCTCACCGGCGCGCAGGGCATTTACTCCAACCACGAGCAGGCGTGGAGCGAGAAGTGGGAGCGCGAGGCGACCGTCGCCATGTACGAGGACGGCGGCGAGTTCTCCATCGACTGCGGCATCCGCATGCACGGCCGCACAAGCCGCCGCGTGAGCGAAAAGAAATCGTTCACGCTCAAATTCCGCGGCCGGTACGGCGGGGATCTCCATTATGACGTGTTCGGCGACGGCGTCGTGACGGACTTTTCCTCGCTGCTGCTGCGCGCGAGCGTGGAGGATACCTACACCTCCTACATGCGCGACGAGTTCTTCGCCCGCATCGCCATAGACTATACAGATGTCCCCGCGCAGAATTACCGGTATGTTTCGCTCTTCCTCAACGGCGAGTACTGGGGCATTTACGCCATCCGCGAGCACCACAGCGCGGAATACTTCGCCTCGCACAAGGGCGTGGACGCCGACACCGTCGATATGCAGACGGGCGAGTTTGAGGGCCAGACCGCGTGGAGCGAAATCTTGAACTACGCGCGCTACAACTCGCTGAGCACGCCGGAGGGCTGGGCGTACATCCAGGAGCATGTGGACATCCCGGAGATGATTGACTGGCTGATTCTCGAGTGCTGGTCGGGCGATATCGACGTATACGAAAACGTCCGCTTCTACGCGAGCCCCGAGTACGAAAACGGGAAGTACATTTACGGTCTCGCGGACATGGATCTCACGATGATGGGCATGGACTCGATGAGCGTCGGCTTCAACGACTTCCAGCTCCACGGCATCATTCCCTCGGCGCTGCGTTACAATGAAGAGTTCCGCGATATGTTCCTGACGCGTCTCGGCGAAATGCTGCGCGGGCCGCTCTCGGACGAGAACGCGCAGAAAACGCTCGATGAGCTGCGCGCGATCGTCGAGCCGGAGAGCGCGCGCGATCTCGCCCGCTGGGGCAAGTCGTCCACGTTGTTTGCCACGCAGATGGCGAATCTCCGCGGCTTCGTCTCCGGCCGCGCCGCGCGGATGCAGAACGAGGCCATCGCCTTCTTCGGCGTCTCCGCCGAGGATGCCGCCAAATACTTCGGATAAAGAGACACAACGACGGTATACCCGCCCGGTGAAAAACACACCGGGCGGGTATGCTATTTTATACAACGAGATACAGGACGGAATCGTATAAATTTGTCTTTTTGAGAATTGAAAAGCAGAAAAACATCTGCTATATTGTCTGCGGAATGAGAAGTGTACCGCAAGTCTCATAATTTCGAAGTATCAGGAGGAAAGTATCATGGGTATCAGCATTGATTTTACGGGCAAAACGGTATTGGTGACCGGCGCCGGACGCGGTCTCGGCAAGGCCATGGCGCTGACCTTCGCCAAGGCGGGTGCGGATGTCTATCTCGGCAACCGCAAGGAAGACCAGGGCATGGAGACGGTGAAGGAGATCGAAGCGCTGGGCCGCCGTGCAGGTTTCACGAAATGCGATGTTGCGAAGGAGGAAGACGTCAAAAAGCTGCTGGACGACGCCGTGGCGTTCGGTGGCGGCAAGCTGGACGTGTTCGTCAACGCCGCGGGCGTCATCTCCATTGAAGATATGCTGTATACCTCGGACGAGGAGATCAAGCGTCTCTTTGATATCAATGTGCTCGGCACCGTGCATGCGCTCAAGCTCGGCCTGCCCATCATGGAAAAGCAGAAGAGCGGCAACATCGTGACCGTCGCTTCCATCGCCGGCCGCGGCGGCATGGCGATGCTTCAGACCTACTGCGCCTCCAAGGCCGCCGTCATCAGCCTGACGCAGAGCGCCGCGAAGATGGCCGCGCCCTACGGCGTGCGCGTGAATGCCATCGCCCCGGGCATCATCCGCACGTCCATGTGGGAAGAGATCCTCAACGGCATGGCGCACGGCTGGGATCCGGCGAACAAGCGCGCTCTCTCCAGCGAAGAGCGCGAAACGCTGTGGAACGAGTCTGTAAAGAATATGATCCCGCTCGGCCGCGCACAGCTCGCCGAGGATATTGCCAACGGCACCGTGTTCATCGCGTCCGATCTCGCCTGTGAGATCACCGGTCAGGTGCTCGCCATCGACGGCGGCACGACGATGGTGTGACCGCTGCAAAAAAGATTTGTCTCTGAAAAAGGGTGCCGCCGGCTGCAAGCCGGCGGCATCCTTTTTTCGCCCGAGACGCGGTTTTTCGCTTTTCCCCCTTGACAATGCGGCGGATACGGGAAACAATGATACAAGCTGCATCTTGCGGGAGGGAAAAGACCTATGGCAGAGAAAAAAAGAGAGTTGTGGGCGGATTACGCCAAGGGGATATGCATCCTTCTGGTGTTCATCGGCCATTCGGACGCGATACCGCAGGCGGTGCGCATCTTCATTTACCTGTTTCACATGCCGATGTTCTTCTTCTGCATGGGCTACTACAGCAGCACCGCCGGAACGTTCGGCGCCTTTGTGAAAAAGCGTTTCCGGCAGCTCATGGTGCCGTTTTTCGCTTACGGCATCCTCTATCATGTGCTCTGTCTCGGCATTGTTGTGCCGCTGCTGCGCGGCGGTGCGGACTGGGCGCTCTGCCGGGACAACATTCTCGGCCTGCTCGTTCAGCTGCGGGGAACCGATCTCGTCGCGCCGAAGTGGTTCCTGACGGCGGCGTTCGTGGCGAGCGTCCTCTTTTATGCGCTGCGAAAGTACGTTCACGACCGGAAGATCGAATTTCCCGTTGTTCTCGCTGTGTCCGCCGGGTTTGCGTATCTCAACAAATTTACCGGCTTCTCCCTGCCGTGGTATATCGATGTGGCGTTCCCGTGCGTGCTCTTCATGTATCTGGGGCAGTACGTCCGGGAAAAGAACGTGGAGATTACCGGGAAAAAGACGCTGATTCTTGCAGCCGTTGGTATTGCCGCTGCCGCCGGGCTGACGCTCCTGTTTTCGGATTCCCCGGAGAAATATTGCATCGATTACCGCGTGATACGGCTGACGCCCTTTGTGCCGGTGATGATCGGCGGCTTTGCCCTGTGTCTCGCGCTGTACGGCGCGCTGAAAAACGTGAAGAAAAAGAGCATCCTTTCCTATATCGGCGTAAACTCTATGCTCTTTTATCTCTTCGATAATCTCCCGGAGCTTCTGGTCGAAAAAGCGATGGGGTACATCGGCGTGACGAATGTGTACATTGTGAGCCTCTGCCAGCTTATTGGTATCCTTCTCATCACCCCGGTCATCGTGATGTTCGTGAAGTATTTCCTCTGGTTTCTGTTCGGGCTCAAAAAGGAGAGCTGGAGTCTCGACTATAAAAAGCTTTTCGGGATCAAAAAGAAAGAAAGTGTATAAGCAGCAAAAAGCTCCCTCATCCGAGGGAGCTTTTTGCTGCTTGAGCGTGTCAAAAAAATATTTTTGACACGCTCTCAAACGAGACCCGCTACGCTGGGCTCTCGTTTGAAAAGGCCGCGGCTCGCCGCAGCGCACTCGTTGTGCGCCGTTGGCGCACAACTCGCACGTTTGCGAGCCGAGATGTATTTTCTCCGACGCACATGTCGCCGGAGAAAATGATCAGAACTTTATTTGCGCCTGCGGGCGCAAACTCTGCGAGGCTTTTTGCTGCTTATTCGTGGTCAAAAATGGTCTTGCCATCGAGCAGGGGGCCGAATGTTTCTTTCCAGGTGCGGTGCGGCTCGCTCGCGTCGTAGAGCGGGAGCGCGGCGGCGTCCATGTCCATGCAGATCATAAGATCAAACCGGTTCGGCCGCTCGGAGCAGGAGGGGAATATGTCCACGCCGTGGACGCCCTCGATCGTGAGCGTCCGGGCGAAGATCGCTTCGATCTCCGGCAGATACTCCCGCCACGGTGTGCCGGGGCGGAATTTGGAAATAATGTAGTGCTTCATTCCAGAATATACCCCCTTCCCGGTACGGTGACGCCGAAGCATTCAACGGCTTCTTCTCCGCGGTTGACAAGCGCGAGCACGGAGCCGCTTTCGTCAAACCGGCGGCAGCCGAGCACGTTCTCGCCGAAGAACACCATTTCGCACTCACCCCGCCGCAGCAGCGGCGTTTCCTGATACATGGCGGTGAGACTCCGGACAAAATCCGTGAGCGGGGCGTTGCCCTTGCCCCACGGGAAGCTCCCGCGGTTATAGGGGTCCGTGCCGCCGGTCATGCCGGCCTCATCGCCGTAGTAAATGCTCGGCACACCCGGCAGAGCAAACTGGAGGAACATCGCCATTTTCAGCGCGTTCACATCGCCGCCGAGCACCGTGAGCACGCGGGCGCGGTCATGGCTGCCGATGAGATTGAGCGCGGCATAGAGATTTTCCTTCGGGTAATGTTCCTGAATCGTCCAGAACGCGTCACAGGCGGCCTGCGCACGGATCTTGCCCAGCAGGAAGTCGAGCACTGCGGTGCGGAACGGATAGTGCATCGTCGCGTCCAGTTCGCTGCCGAGGAAATACTCGCGCAGCGCGCCGTAGCTCACCTTGTTGGAGGCGTCCTCCCAGACCTCGCCGAGAAGGAGAGAATCTTCTTTCTCTTCCTTCATCGCCGCGCGGATGTCGCGGATGAGACTGTCCGGCAGCTCGTCGGCAACGTCCAGCCGCCAGCCGGAAGCGCCGCGCCGCAGCCAGCGGCGCACCACGCCGTCCTCGCCGCAGAGGAATTCCCGGAACGAGGGATCGTTTTCCTCCACGTTCGGGAGATCGGGCACGTCCCACCAGCATTCGTAGCCGTGGCGGTACTGATCGCCGAAGCGGAACCACGAGCGGTATTTTTCCGCCGTGCCGTAGTTGCCGAACTTATCAAAGTACACGCTGTCCGCGCCGGTGTGATTGAATACGCCGTCGAGCACGATGCGGATGCCGCGCTTCCGTGCGGCTTCGCAGAGCGATTCAAAATCCTTTTTCCTGCCGAGCAGCGGATCGACGCGGGTATAGTCCGCCGTGTCGTACCGGTGGTTGCTTGCCGCTTCAAAGATCGGGTTCAGGTACAGGACCGTGACGCCGAGCGAGGCGAGATACGGCAGCTTTTCCTCGATGCCCCGGAGCGTTCCGCCCCAGAACGGCCACGAGGATACGTCCCCGTTTTCCGCGCGGGGATAGAACACCGGCGTATCCCAGTCGCGCACGAGAAAGCGGTGCGTGCCGCGGCGCGCCTCCGGCTCGCGCGGCGTCCAGTCGCGCTCACGGGCAAAGCGGTCCGGAAAGATCTGATAGACGACGCCGTCCTTCCACCAGTCGGGGACGGCGGCTTTTTTGTATACGGTGATCTGCCAGGCGCACGTCTCATCGTCTCCGGTACGGAACGAGTACCAGAGCACGCACGGCGTTTCGGGCAGCGTCACCGTAACGGAAAACCGCCCGCCGCCTTCGGCGGTCATGGGGAGAAACGTATCCTCGCCCGTGAACGGGTGCAACCGGAGCGTCATGTCCGCCGCGCCCGCCTTTTCCGCGGCGAGATATACCTCCGTGCCGGTCTCGGCGGCGCCGAACGGACGGCGGAAGGTACTGTTTCTGGATTCGTGTACGATCATGTGAAAAGACCTCGGTACAGCTTGCGGTATTCGAGCGCGCTCGCGCGCCAGGAGAAATCCTTCGCCATGCCCTGCGCGGCGAGATTGCCCCACGCGACGGGGCTTTCGGTGTACAGGCGGCACGCCTCCTGCGTGGTGAAAAGCAGCTCGTGGGCGTTGAAATTCAGGAAACCGAAACCGGTGCCCTCGCCGGTGTAGCGGTTGTAGGGCTCAACGCTGTCGGCAAGTCCGCCGGTCTGCCGCACGACGGGCACGGTGCCGTAGCGCATGGAGATCATCTGGCTCAGGCCGCACGGCTCAAAGCGCGAGGGCATGAGGAAAATGTCCGCTCCGGCGTACATCCGGCGGGAAAGCGGCTCGGAAAAGCGGATCTGGGCGCTGAACCGGCCGGGGTGCCGGGCCTCCAGCGCGCGGTAGTAGTCCTCATACGCCCGGTCGCCCGTGCCAAGCACGGCGATCTGCGCGCAGGAGAGTATTTCCTCCGCCACGGCGTTGAGAAGATCGAAGCCCTTCTGCTCCGTCAAACGGCTGACGCACACGCAAAGGGGGACTTCACTATCGACGGTGAGGCCGAGCTCCTCCTGCAGCGCCTTCTTGTTCGCCGCTTTGCCGTCGGGGTCGGTATAGTTTTGCACGAGCGCCTTGTCCTTCGCGGGATCGTAGGAAACGGTGTCGATGCCGTTTAAGATGCCGGAGAGAATGTCGTGCCGCCGCAGAAAGAGATCCTGCAGTCCCTCGCCGAAATACGGCGTGCAGATCTCCTTGGCATACGTCGGGCTGACGGTCGTGACGCGGTCGGAGTAGCTGACAGCCCCGGCGAGATAGTTGACGCACTTTCCGTCGTCCCGCAGAAGCTGATTGCGCGCCGCGGCCACGCCGTCCAGACCGAGAATGTCGCTGAGGACGTGGGGGTTATACTGCCCCTGGAATTTGAGATTGTGGATCGTGAACACGGTGCGGATATCGCTGTAGCCGGGGGCGTAGCGGTACTGCTCGCGCAGAAACACCGGCGCGAGCGCCGTGTGCCAGTCGTTGCAGTGGAGGATGTTCGGGAAAAAGTCCGGCAGATACCGGCAGCATTCGCAGATGGCCTTGGCGAAGAACGCCATGCGTTCGCCGTCGTCAAAGTAGCCGTAAGCGCCGTCGCGCCCGAAGTAGTATTCGTTATCGAGAAAATACCAAGTGACGCCGCCGCGCCGCAGCTCGAAGAGCCCGCAGTACTGGCTGCGCCAGCCGAGCGGGACATAGAACGAGCAGAGGAACTTCATCTTCTTCTGGTACTCGGCGGGGATCTGCCGGAGCTTCGGCAGCACGACGCGCATCTCGATCGTCGGGCACTGCACCGCGCCGGGGAGAGACGCCGCCACGTCGCCGAGACCGCCGGTCTTCATAAAGGGAGCGGCTTCAAACGCGGCAAAGAGAACGCGCAGCTTTTCCTTCATACAACGCCGCCTTTCGCCAGCACGCAGGGATGCTCCGCCGTGCCGCAGACGATCTTGTCCTCGGAAACGGTGACGTTTTTATCGCACACGACGTTTTCGAGCCGCGCGCCCGCCTTGACGACGCACTTTTCCATCAGCACGCAGTTTTTTACGACCGCGCCCTTTTCGATGCGGACGTTGCGGAAGCACACGCTGTTCTCCACGCTGCCCTCAATGATGCTGCCGGCGGTCATAACGGAGTTTTTCACCGCGGAGCCGGGGGCATAGAGCGCGGGCGGCGTGTCGTGCGCCTTGGTGCAGATGGGCCGGTCGGACTGGAAGAGCTCGCGGCGGACGGAGCTGTCGAGCAGATCAAGACTGGCGCGGAAATAGTCCTCCATGCCGTCCATGAAGGCGACATAGCCGTCAAAAGCGCAGCAGCCGACGGCGACCTCCGGCAGAACGTGGGCGAGGATGTCAAGAAAATCCATATAGTCGAGCGCGGCATAGTCGCGCGCCATGCGGAGCAGGAACGACTTATCGACGATGAAGCAGTCAAGCAGGAGGTTTTCGCCCTCGTCCGCGCGCCGGATGCCGGCGACGGTGTCGCCGTCGAGCGTGAGATAGCGCCCCGGGCGCTTCTCGCCCGGCTGCATTTTCTTATAGAGCAGCGTGACGGGCTTGCCCTCCAGCTCGTGCTTGGTGATCATCGGCTGATAGTCGATATTCGCCACGAGCGTGCCGGAGCTGACGAGGATATAGTCGCCGTCGCCCTGACGGAGATATTCCAGATTGTGCAGCAGATCGCGGAAGAGAAAACGGGCGTTCTCTTCGTGGAAGCCGAACACCGTGCCGGGCAGAATGTAAAGACCGCCCTCCTTGCGGGAGAGGTCCCACGGCTTGCCCGCGCCGACGTGATCCATGATGCTGCGGTAGAAATACGGCGTGACGAGTCCCACCGTCTGGACGCGGGAGTTCACCATGTTGCTCAAAGCAAAGTCGAGCAGGCGGTAGCGCCCGCCGAACGGGATGCTCGCTGCCGGGCGCACCTCGGTAACGGAGCCGAAGCCGGGAACGGAATAGTTGGTGGAAATAAGGCCGATCGTGCGGTTCATAATGTTCCCTCCCTTAAATTAAACGTCCACTTCCATCACGGCGTTCTCGCCGATGACGGTGATCTTGCCCGGCGCTCCGACGGCCGCATCGGCGGCGATGGAGGCGTTTTCGTTGAGGATCGTGCGCTCAACGCACGCGCCCTCGCCGACGGTCGATTCCGGAAGCAGGATGGAGTCGCGCACCACTGCGCCCTTTTCCACCGTGACGCCGGGGGAGAGGATGGAATTGTATACCTCGCCGTAGATCTCGCAGCCGTTGCAGATCATGCTGTGCTCCACGCGGCCATCCCGGCCGATGAAATGGGAGGGGTGCTCGTTGAAGTTGGAGAGGATGTGCATGCGCGTGTCGTGCAGACGGAACTCGGCGTTTTCGCCGAGCAGCTCCATCTGCGTGGAGTAGTAGCTCGGGATCGTGCCGACGTCCTTCCAGTAGCCGGAGAACTGATAGGCGAAGAGGTTTTTGCCCTGCCCGAGCAGCGTCGGGATGATGTTCTTGCCGAAGTCCTTGTCGCTTTCGGGATCGGCGTGGTCGGCGAGCAGCGCCGCACGCAGCACCGGCCAGGTGAAAATGTAAATGCCCATGGAGGCGAGATTGCTCTCCGGCTGCTTCGGCTTTTCGGCAAAGCGCGTGATGCGCATGTCCTGATCGACGGACATGATGCCGAAGCGGCTGGCCTCCTCCCACGGCACGGTCTTGACCGCAACGGTGAGATCCGCGCCCATGAGCTTGTGGAAGTCGAGCATCAGGTTATAGTCCATCTGGTAGAGATGGTCGCCGGAGAGAATGATGACATACTCGGGGTCGTAGCCGTCGAGAAAGTCGATGTTGTGGTAAATCGCGTCGGCGGTGCCTTCATACCATTCGCCGCCGGTCTGCGTGGCATACGGCGGGAGAATGTGCACGCCGCCCCAGGCCGCGTCCAGATCCCATGCCGCGCCCGTGCCGAGATACCGGTTGAGCAGCGACGGCTTATACTGGATCAGCACGCCGACGGTGTCAATGCCGGAGTTGACGCAGTTGGAAAGGGAAAAATCGATCATGCGGTATTTCCCGCCGAACGAAACGGCAGGCTTGGCGATCTTCTCCGTCAGAACACCCAGACGGCTGCCCTGGCCGCCCGCCAGAAGCATGGCTACGCATTCTTTTTTTCGCATGGACAAGTACCTCCCTAAGTATATCGTAATGGACTTAACAAACGGGGGAATGAAAGGGCTTCTCCGAGAGGGAGGAGCAGAGCCCCTCCCCTACAGGAAGATATCGGGAAGCTCCCGTAGGGGCGGGGCTCTGCCCCGCCCGCTTTCAGCGGATCTTCCAGATGTCGCTCACATACTCGGCGACGGCGCGGTCGCTGGAAAACCAGCCGGACTTGGCGATGTTCACGAGCGCCTTGCGCTGGAAGGAGAGATTGCCGGTCTCTCCGGCGAGGGCGTCCCACGCCGCGAGATACGGCGCAAAATCGCGCAGGACGAAGAACTCGTCGTTATATTTGAGCAGCGCGTCCTCAAGATCCCAGAACTTGCTGCCGAGCGAGCCGTCCGTGAGGTGGGCGAGTACGCGCGCGAGTACCGGATCGCTCTCGGCGCATTCACGGGCGTTGTAGCCGCCCTGCGTGGTGAAGCGCTCGGTCTCCTCGCTCGTAAGGCCGAAGATCGAAATGTTCTCCGCGCCGACGCGCTCGAGGATTTCGACGTTCGCGCCGTCGAGCGTGCCGAGCGTCACGGCGCCGTTCATCATAAACTTCATGCAGCCGGTGCCGCTCGCTTCCTTTCCGGCAGTGGAGATCTGCTCGGAAATGTCGGCGGCGGGGTAGATGCGCTGCCCCATGGTGACGCCGAAGTTTTCCATGAACACGACCTTCATCCGGCGGCTCACCACCGGGTCGGCGTTCACAAGATCGGCCACGGCGCACACGAAGCGGATGCTCTCCTTGGCAAAAGCGTAGCTGTGCGCGGCTTTGCCGGCAAAAACGAACGTGCTCGCCGGGACCTTCGCGTAAGGATCGTCCTTGAGCCGGTCGTAGAGCGCGAGGATCTTAAAGGCGTTCAGGAGCTGACGCTTGTAGGCGTGGATGCGCTTGACCTGCACGTCGATGACGCCGTCCGGGTTGCACGCAATGCCGAAGTCGCGCGCGATATAATCGCAGAGGTTCTTTTTCGCCGCGAGCTTCACCTTGGCAAGCTCGCGCAGCGACTCGGTATCGTCCGCATAGGCGAGAAGCCCTTCGAGCTTTTCCGGCTTCTCGACCCAGCCGTCGCCGACGCGCTCGGCGATGTAGCGCGAGAGGCCGGGGTTCGACTGCAAAAGGAAGCGGCGGTGCGAAACGCCGTTCGTCTTATTGTTGAACTTCTCCGGGGAGATGGCGTAAAAATCGCGCAGGACGGTGTTTTTCAAAATCTCCGTATGGAGCTTCGCCACGCCGTTCACCGAGTGGCCGCCGATCACGGAGAGATTCGCCATGCGCACGAAGCCGCCGCCGATGACGGCGGTCGCCTGCTGACGGTCGTGCCAGCCGGGAACGGACTGGTCAAAGCTCTCGCGCCAGCGGCGGTCGATCTCCTCGATGATCTGGAACTGGCGGGGCAGAAGAGAGCGCATGAGCGACACCGGCCATTTTTCGAGCGCTTCCGGCATGATGGTGTGGTTCGTGTAGGAGATCGTGCGGCAGGTGATGTCCCACGCCTCCTCCCACGAGAGACCCTCGCCGTCCATCAAAAGACGCATCAGCTCCGGCACGCAGAGCGCGGGATGAGTGTCGTTCGTGTGGATGGCGACGCGCTCGGGCAGCTTGTCCCAGGGAAGATGCGTGGCGCGGAACGTGCGCAGCATGCTCTGCAGCCCGGCGCAGACGAAGAAATATTCCTGCAGGAGACGCAGCTGCTGCCCGGCGGGGGTGTTGTCGTCGGGGTAGAGAAGGCAGGTGATCGCCTCGGCGTCGTTGTTGGCCTTCTGCGCGCGGGAATAGTCTCCGGCGTTGAAGGCGTCGAGATCGAGCTGCTTGTGCACCGGGCCCGCGCGCCAGAGACGGAGATTGTTCACCGCGTGCGCGCCGTAGCCGAGGATGGGCACGTCGTAAGGCGTGGCGAGAACGCTGTGGTAATCGCGCAGCTCATACACCATGCGGCCGTTCTCCTCGCGCCGGTCCACGGCGCCGCCGAAGCGGACCTCCACGGCTTCGCTCGGCACCGCGGTCTCCCACGGGTAGCCGTCCGAGAGCCAGTCGTCCGGCTCCTCGGTCTGGCAGCCGGAGCGGATGCGCTGGCGGAAAAGACCGTAACGGTAGCGAAGACCCATGCCGACGCAAGGCACGTCCTCCGCCGCGAGCGAATCGAGATAGCACGCCGCGAGACGGCCCAGACCGCCGTTGCCGAGACCGGGGTCGCGCTCGCATTCGAGCAGCGCGTCCAGATCCTCGCCGAGCTCGGCGAGAATGTCGGCGGTCATGTCACGGATGCCGAGCTGGATGAGATAGTTTTCAAGCAGCCGCCCGACGAGAAATTCCATCGAGAAGTAATAGACGATCTTTTCTCCGGCGGCGGCGCGGCGGCGCAGCGTTTCGGCGCGCACGCCCGAGCAGCATTCGCGGATCATCGCCGCGAGCGCGGTATAGCGCTCCATGCGCGAGCACTCGGCAAACGGCTTTGAGCAGGTCTCGGCGATGCTCTCCAGATATTCTCTCTTAAACTCTTCTCTTCCGGGCATGGGTCGTTTCTCCTATGTATTTGATGAGCGTCCCGCCGAGCGGCGGCACGGTGAGCACGAGCGACACATCGCGCCCGTGCGAGGGGATTTTCTTTGTATGCAGACGGCGCGGGTTCGTCTTTCCGCTGCCGCCGAAGCGCGTATCATCCGAGGACAAAATCTCCTGCCACGCGCCAGCGAGCGGCACGCCGAGACGGAAGCTCTCATGCGATTCGGGACGGAAGTTCAGCACGCACAGCACGGCGGAACCGTCCTTCGCTTTGCGGACGAACGAGAGGATGCCCTGCTCGTTGTTGTCCGCGTCGATCCAGTCAAAGCCGTCCCAGCTGTTGTCGATCTCCCAGAGCGCTTTTTCCGCGCGGTAAACATGGTTCAGCTCGCGGATGAACGCCTGCACGCCCGCGTGCGTCGTGTTCTGCAAAAGGAACCATTCAAGCTCTTCGTAATCGCGCCATTCGATGAACTGCGCGAACTCGTTGCCCATGAAGCTGAGCATTCCGCCGGGGTGACACGCCGCATACAGCGGCAGCAGCCGCGCGCCCGCAAACTGCCGCCACCAGTCGCCCGGCATCCGCCCGATGAGCGAGCGCTTGCCGTGCACGACCTCGTCGTGGCTGAGCGGGAGAATGTAGTTCTCGCTGAAGGCGTACATCATCGAGAACGTCAGAAGGCCGTGATTGTATTTACGGCCGTCAAAGTCGATGGACATATACCGGAGCGTGTCGTTCATCCAGCCCATGTCCCATTTATAATGGAAGCCGAGCCCGCCCTTCTCCGGCGGATACGTTACGAGCGGCCATGCCGAGCTCTCCTCGGCATACATCGCCGCGCCGGGGACGCGCTTGCCGATGACGGTGTTGAGCGTCTGCAAAAACGCCACCGCCGCGAGATCCTCCTCGCCGCCGCGCTCGTTATACTTTTTCCGCGCGGGATCGTCCACGCCGAAATTCAGGTAGAGCATGCTGCTCACGCCGTCCACGCGCAGCGCGTCGGCGTGGTACTCTTCCAGCCAGAAAAGCGCCGAGCTTATGAGGAACGAGCGCACCTCATTGCGGGCATAGTTGAATTTATAGGTGCCCCAGCCGGGCATGTCGCCGGATTCATAGAGCGCCGTGCCGTCAAACCGGCCGAGACCGTGCGTGTCGCGGCAGAAATGCCCCGGCACCCAGTCGAGAATGACGCCGATCCCGGCGCGGTGGCACTCGTCGATGAGATGCATCAGACCCTCCGGCTCGCCGAAGCGGGACGTGGCGGCGAAAAAGCCCGTCGCCTGATAGCCCCAGCTGCCGTCGAACGGATGCTCCGTCACGGGCAGAAGCTCGAGATGCGTGTAGCCCATGTCCCTGATGTACGGCACGAGCGAATCGGCGAGCTCATACCAGGTATAAAAGCTCCCGTCCGGGTGCCGCCGCCACGAACCGGCGTGGACTTCATAAATATTCCGCGGCCCGCCGAGCGCGCGGCGGCCGGCCATCCATTCGCCGTCCGTCCAGTTATAGGAGAGCGTATGGATGCGCGAGGCGGTGCCGGGGCGCACCTCGGCCGCGAGCGCGAAGGGATCGGCCTTCCATACAACGGAGCCGTCCGCGCCCTCGATAATGTACTTATAGAGCTGTCCGGCGCGCGCGCCCGGCACAAAGCCGCGCCATACGCCGAGATCGCCGCGGCTGAGCCAGTGCGCGCTGTCGCTCCACGAGCAGAAATCGCCCGTCACGCGAACGCTCCGCGCGTTTGGCGCCCATACGGAGAACGATACGCCGTTGGGCTCTGCGCGCGCGCCGAAGAGCTTCTGCGCGTCGAAATTCGTCCCGTCGATCCAAGCCTGTTCCGGGCGGTATGTATCCAAGGAGAAAGCCCCCCCTTTTTTATACTTGTCTTATAATCGAAGTATAGCATACTCGTCAGCCGCTGAAAAGAGTCTGTGAAAGATTTTACCACGTCCCGGAGGCTGCGCCGATCGTCAGGGGCGCGCGCTTCTGCCGGGCGGAAATGCGTGTGCCCTTGCTGATCGACGCTTTACAGAAAGTAAAAAATGTAGTATCGTATATGTGTGAAAATTTGTACTAAGGAGAGCAGCCCATGAGAAGAAGCACGAAACGCCTGGCCGCCGCCATACTGATCGCGGCGCTCGGCATTCTTTCCGCGTGCGGCACGAGCGCCGCGCCGGAGACCACGCCCCTTCCCACGAGCGAGCCCACCGCCGTGCCGACGGCGGAGCCTGTGCCGGAACCGACGGGAGCGCCCACGCCCACGCCGACCGCGACGCCGACGCCCACGCCCGCCCCGACGGAAACGCCGGAGCCGACAGCGGAACCCACCCCGGCGGAGCCCACGCCCACGCCCGCCCCGCCCGTCCCGGCGGGAACGTACACCTATGTGGACGCGGACGGCGGCGAATGGAAGCTGGAGCTGCGCAACGACGGCCTTTTCACCATCACCGACCCGGACGGCAAGCCCCACACCGGCGAAGGCTGGTCCACCGCTGCGGACGGCTCCGTCCACTGCGGGCCGACGGACATCTACTTCGCGCCCTTCGCGTTCAACGGCGGCTGCAGCCGCTGGAAGATCTCCGGCAATACCTGCACGCCGCTCGAGCGCGCCTGACCGAAGAAATATTACATCCCGGACGCCGGAAAACGCGCCCGAACGGGGGAGAGACCGCTATGTGTACAAAGGAAACCGCCAAAGAATTTCTCCGGCGACACAACATGTTCTATGAGCAGCAGCCCTTTGAGGAGCTGACGGACGCCTACATCGCCGACATGCGCGCCGGTCTGCGCGGAGAGGCCTCTACGCTGATGATGCTGCCGTCGTTCCTTCCCGCGGCGAGCGCGCCGCGCACGGGCGAGAGCGTTCTCGTGCTCGACGCCGGCGGCACAAATCTGCGCGCCGGACGCGTCCGCTTTGACGAGGCGGGAAAGCCCGTCACGGAAGCGCTCCAAAAGCGCCGTATGCCCGGCACGCTCGGCAGGGACACAAGCGCGGAAGAGATGTTCCGCGCCTTTGCGGAGCTTGCGCTCACCGTTGCGCTCGACGCCGACCGCGCGTGCATCGCGTTTTCGTTTCCGTGCGAGTGCCTGCCGAATGGCGACGGGCGCATCATCAGCATGGGCAAGGAATCGCGCGTCACCGGCGCGGAGGGAAAGCTCGTATGCGAGGGCATCGAAACGGCAATGCGCGCGCTCGGCGCGTCCGGCGCTCGCCGCTGGCGGCTCATCAACGACACCGTCGGCTCCATGCTCGGCGGCATGGCATCGTGTGACCGCTCGCGCTACGCCGACTTCATCGGCTTTATTCTCGGCACCGGCACGAACGCCTGCTGCCATGTGAAGGCGTGCGACGTCACGAAATCGCCCGAAACGGTGGCGATGGGCGGCGAAACGCTCGTCAATCTCGAATCCGGCTGCTTCGGCCGCGCGCTGCGCGGCACGGCGGACATCGCCGTGGACGAGGCCTCCGGGCTGCCCGGCGACCACCCGGCGGAAAAAATGATCTCCGGGGCATACTACCGTCTGCTGCTGCGCGAAACGCTGCTCCTTGCGGCAAAGGAAGGATTTCTCTCGGCGAAGAGCGGGAAGAATATCGCCGCGCTCTCCGTTACGAGCGCAATGGTGGACGCTTTTTGTCTTGACCCCATGGGCGGCAACGCCGTTGCCGAAGCGCTCGAAACGGAGAAGGACCGCCGCTTCGCTTCCGAGATCAACACGATGCTTCTCGAGCGCGCGGCGCGCATCGCCGCGGCGTGCCTGTGCGCCATTCTGCGCGAACGCGGCTTCGGCGCGGGGACGCTCACCGGCATCTGCGCGGACGGGACGATGCTCAAGCTCAACCCCGTGCTGCGTCCCCGGATGGAAGCGCTGATCGCGGAGTATACGAAACGGCACGGTCTCGGCGGCGCGGAATTCCTCTTCGCCGGCGATGCCACGCTCCTCGGCTGCGCCTGGGCAGCGCTCGCATAAACGAAAAAGGCTCCCTTGTGTAAAGGGAGCTGTCGAGCGAAGCGAGACTGAGGGATTGTAGTTTTCGGAAAATGATAACCCCTCCGTCAAAAACTTCGTTTTTGCCACCTCCCCTGTCGAGGGGAGGCAAGTGGGCTTGCAGAAAACCAACTTGGCGCCCCTAACAGGGGAGCTGGCAGCCGTAAGGCTGACTGAGGGGTAAACGACAATCCCTCCGGCTTTTGCCTGCGGCAAAACCCACCTCCCTTTACACAAGGGAGGCTTCAAAAGGAACTCACCATGAAAAACTACCGAAAACCCCGTCAGGAAGAAAATACCTCCCGCCGCGCGCGGCGCGCTTCGCAGAAGAAGGTCATGCTCGCGGGCTGGATATTCCTCGGCGTGATGCTCATCGCCGCGGTCGCTGCCATCATTCTGCTGCTTCCCGGACGGGACAAGACCCCCGATACAGAGGACCGGCCCCTGTCCGTGCCGCAGCTCGACCCCGGCGCGGGCGGCAGCGCCTTTCAGACGGAGCAGACCGCCGCGCCCATCGAAACCGGCAAGACCGGCAGCGGGCGGCACGTTTCCGTCAACCGGTTCGACTGCGATTACACCCCGCCCGATACCGTGACGCTCGGCGTTTTGAAGTCTGTGGATCTCACGGCGCTCGGCGAGACCGTGGCGGCGAACGTCGCCGCAAACGGCTGGGGCAGCGTGACATATTCCGTTTCGGAAAACGGCTCGCTCCTTTTGCAGAACCCCAACGCCCCGGCGCTCACGCCGGACAATTACGATAAGCAGGAGGCGTTCCTTGCCTCTTCCCAGCCGGAAAACGCGGCGCGGACGTTTCTGGAGCACAGCGGTCTCATCGGCCTGCTGCGCAATTACGGGCTCGAGCTCGGCACGGCGGCGGAGAACGACAACGGCGTGATCACCTTCCGCGGCACGGGCGGCACCGCGCAGAGCGAGTGCAGCGTACGCTTCAGTTTTCTTTATACCGGCGACTTCAACCAGGCGGTCCTCCGCGCGGTGTATCTCGACGGCGCCGCGGACGTACCGGCGCTTGCCATCAAAAAAGCGGCGTCGAATGCCGTCACATGGGACAGCGCCGACGACGGTACGGTCTCCGTGACCGCCGTGGAGCTTCGCAGCGTGCGCGGTCTGCCGTTTTACGCCTTCACCTGCTCGGACGGCTCGGTCGCCTACGCGCTCGCCTGCGACGAGAGCGCGCTCGACTCCGTATCCGGCGCGCGGGAAATTTATGAGGAGACCATGCGCGACGGCCTGCGCGAATACGTCGAGATCAGCGGCGCGGAGTGACCGCCGCGCCGGAGGAAAAACGTCCGCTTTTCGGCAGAATGACGGATTTCGTCCGTCCCAGTGAAACAATTTTCGCCACTGTACGGAAATGTTACACTCTGGGTGTAGAAAAACACACTACTGGATGATTTACTATTTTATGCTTTACTCGTTAAAATTAGTAAATCGAACCGGGGGTCTTTGTACATACTAACCACGCTCCGGTAAACGGGTTTACCGTGAGGGGAAAAATGTATGCGTGAGGACTACAGAGAACGATTCAGAATACTCGGTCTGCGGATCGCCTACTACCGCAAGATGCGCGGCATGACGCAGGAGCAGTTCGCCGAGGCGATCGGCCGGAGCGTGAGCTTTGTGAGCCAGATCGAGGCGAACAATGCCGCCGAGGTCAAGGGCGTGTCGCTCGAAACGCTCTTTCTCATGAGCGAAAAGCTCGGCATTTCCATGGCGCGGCTCTTTGAGGACTGAAGCGCCGGAAATACATAAAGTTTATTAACGCTTCCCGCGTTTAATAAAAAAGTTTGAAAATCCAATAAGGAGGAGAACAAACAATGAAGAAATTCCTTGCGCTGCTTCTTGCCGTTGTCATGGTGCTGAGCCTGGCCGCGTGCGGAAGCGAGGCTCCTGCTCCGGCTCCCACGGAAGCCCCGGCGGAACAGCCTGCTGAGACCCCGGCTGAGCAGCCGGCTGAAGAGCCGACCGCGGAGCCTGTCGAAGAGTACACCGGTCCGGACACTTTCTCCATGATCGCGAACTTCGACATCACCACGCTGGACTATGTTTACAACAACAAGTCCTCCAACGGCGACTACACCTGCAACTTTGTGGAAGGCCTGCTCACCCAGGACAATCACGGCAAGCTCGTCCCCGGCATGGCTACCGAGTGGAGCTGCAACGACGATGCTTCCGAGTGGACCTTCACCATTCGTGACGACGCCGTTTGGTCCACCAGCGCCGGCGAAGAGTACGACGCCGTTACGGCCGAGGACTTCGTCACCGGTCTGAAGCACGCTGCTGACTCCAAGAGCGAGACCCTCGGCCTCGTTGCTGACCTCATCGTCGGCCTGCGTGAGTACTCCGAAGGCACCGGCAAGTGGGAAGACGTCGGCATCAAGGCGGACGGCAACCAGCTCACCTACACCCTGACCGGTCCCTGCGGCTACTTCGACGGCATGACCACCTACGCCATCCTGTGGCCCATCAACGCCGAGTTCCTCGAGTCCAAGGGCTCCGACTTCGGCGCCGTTGAACCCGACTCCATCCTCTACAACGGCTGCTACATCCTGTCCTCTCTCGTCCCGGCGCAGGAAGTGCGCTTCGACGCCAACCCCAACTATTACGACGCGAAGAACGTTTTCGTTCAGCACGTTGTCGTGACCTACTCCGACGGTAAGGATCCTGCCCAGCAGTTCAACATGTTCGTGAACGGCGAAGTCACCTCCACCACCGTCAACCAGTCCCTGCCCGAGGTCGTTGCGAAGGCTGCCGAGCTCTATCCCGACAACCAGTACAAGAGCATGACCACCGCCACCTCTTACTGGGGCGCCTTCAACTGGGATCGCCAGATGTACGCTCTGTACAACGATCCCTCCGTCTCCACCACCAGCAAGACCGACGCCCAGAAGGCTGACACCAAGGCCGCCATTCTGAACGCCGACTTCCGCCGCGCCGTTTACGCCGCTTACTCCGCGCACGCCGTTGAGGCCATCACTCTCGGCGAGGAGCACGCCGACGGCGTCATCCGCAACACCCTCATTCCTTACACTTTCCAGACCACTTCCGACGGCCGCGCCTACGGCTCCATCGTTGAGAAGTACGCCGCCGAGCTCGTTGCCGATTATGAAGGCATCGATCTGAACGACGGTCACGACGCCTGGTACAACCCCGAGCTCGCCAAGACCTTTGCCGAGCGCGCCAAGGAAGAGCTGGGCGACAGCGTCTCCGAGTGGCCCATCCACATCGACGTTCCTGTCTACGCCGCTTCTGAGAACCAGAAGAACATGCAGCTCGCGATGAAGAAGTCCATCGAGGACGCCATCGGCGAATACGTCGTCATCGACCTGCAGTTCCTCGAGGGCAACTCCTCCGTCTACTACTCCTCGTTCTACAACCAGCCCACCGGCGAAGATAACTCCATCGACCTCGTGTTCGGCGCCGGCTGGGGCCCCGACTACGGCGATCCTCTGACCTACCTGCACTGCTTCGACGTCCACGACGGCGACATGCTCAACTACTCCGGCATCAACATCGAGAGCCAGGGTCAGTCCGAAGAGCAGAAGGCCGTTCTCGAGACCCTCGGCCTCAATGAGGTCCAGGAGATCGTTGATCAGGCTACCGCCGCCACCGGCGACGAGCGCATCGAGCTCTTCGCGAAGGCTGAGGCCATGCTGCTCACCAACGGCATCCTCCGTCCTTACTCCACCAGCGGCGCGAACATCACCATCAGCAAGGTGAAGCCCTTCACCGTCGCCTACGGTCTCTACGGCCAGGCTGCTTACAACCAGGTGCCGTACTTCAAGTACATGCAGCTCCTCGACGAGCCTGTGACTACTGCCGAGTACGAAGCCGCGAAGGAAGCCTGGATGGCCGGCAAATAATTGCTGAACAGCTACAGCACAAGCACTGACTAATTGAACAGAGAGAGCCGGGCGGCCATGCTTCTCGGCTCTTTCTTGTATCGATTGACAGGGGCCTTTTGTCCCCTGTCAACCGATGCTATCTTTGTAAGGAACGGTACCACCTATGAGAAAAGGATATATCTGGAACCGCCTGCTGCGCTCGCTCGTCTCCATTTTGATCATCATGCTCATCGTGTTTACGATGGTCTATACGTTGGTGCCGCGTGACAACATCTTCTTTGAAGACAGCACATACCGCAAGCTCGGCGGAAAATCCGACGATAAAACTGAATACGTTTATTCAACCTGGCAGAAGCTCGGTTATCTGGACTACGTCCGCATCAACGACTACTGCCTTAATCTCTATGAAGCCGGCAGCCCGGAAATGATCGCCGCTATCGAGGCGGATTCTCCGGAAAGCCAGGCCTTTGTGGAGCAGTATTCCGCGCAGGGCTATACGATCGCCAACTATCTGCAGAGCGGACGTTACTATGCCTATAAGGACACGCCCGTCATCAAGCGCATGGCGAACTGGCTTGCCCATCTGATCGTGATCGATACTCCCTGGTCTGTCAAGGATGAGACGAACCCGGATCTTGAGCGCGGCCTTCGCTTCGGCACGACGCCTACCGGCGGCGTGGCTCTCATCGGCAGCGGCACGACGCACAAGTACCTGCTGTATACCGACAGCCGCTTCCCGTGGATTCATCAGAACATTATCACGCTGAACTTCGGTACCTCTTATCCGACCTATCAGGGCCTGGACGTACTCCGCGTGCTTTTCCAGTCGCAGGGCACCGAGGTCAAGCGCCCTGTCACCTTTGAAACCGGTTATGAAGCCGAGTCCGGAATCATTTTCGGCTCGCTTAAGTATAAGTCCGTTCTCGACAGAATGGATATGAAGAAATTCACCGACCATTACGCGTCCTTTGAAACGCAGAAGGGGCAGCCCTCGATGATCGGCACCTCGTTCATCATGGGTCTCTTCGCCATGGCGGTCGCCTACATTCTCGGACTGCCGTTCGGCGTTCTCATGGCGAGGAACAAGGATAAGTTCGCCGATAAGCTCGGCATGGTGTATATCATCTTCATCATCGCCGTGCCGTCGCTCGCGTACATCTATCTCTTCCGCTATCTCGGCACAACGCTCTTCAATCTGCCGTCGGTCTTTACGACCTACGGCCCGGGCGACGTGCGATCCTGGATCTTGCCCATCATCTCGCTGGCGCTGCCGTCTATTGCGAGCCTCATGCTCTGGACGCGCCGCTATGTTGTGGACCAGATGAACTCCGACTATGTGAAGTTCGCCAAGGCCAAGGGCCTCAACCAGCGCGAGATCTTCAGCGGACATATTTTCAAGAATGCCGTCATCCCCATCGCGCAGGGCATCCCCGCGTCTCTCGCGGCCTGCATCACCGGCGCGATCATCACCGAGTCGATCTACTCCGTCGGCGGTATGGGCAAAATGCTGCCCAACGCCATCAACCAGTACAACAACGTTATGATCGTGGCGCTCGCGTTCATCTTCTCCACGGTATCGGTGCTGTCGGTGCTGGCGGGCGACATTGTTCTCACGAAGGTCGATCCGCGTATTTCGCTCAGCGAGAAGGCAGGGAGGTCGTAAATGAATACCGAAAATATCGATAAGAGCCTCTTTGAGTTTGCAGCCTTCGACGAGCTGGAATCGGAGCACATTGCCGCTCCGCGCTATTCCTACTGGAAATCCGTGTTCCGCACGTTCTTCAAGAACAAGTTTACGGTCATCGTATCGATCCTGCTGATCGCCGTTGTCGCGTTCGCGCTCATTCAGCCGACGCGCTCCGGCTACAGCCCCATCGATACGCCGAACATCAACAATGCCGAGATGAAGTTCCTGAAGCCGAGCGCCGAGCACATCTTCGGCACCGATCACGTCGGCAACGAGGTATTTGACGCCGTCTGGGCGGGCGCGAGAAACTCCATCATCATCTCCTTCGTCTGCACGGCCATCAATCTGTCTCTTATACACATCTGACGC
>OJPP01000052.1_pt1 | contig 42698 bp, 34 predicted proteins | sample 1598521 | NCBI WGS metagenome assembly OJPP01 (sample SAMN03922490, study PRJEB24848) | human gut metagenome | isolation source: stool sample | host: Homo sapiens | place: Germany | collected 2011-05 | reverse complement strand
GCTCCATTTCGAGCGTGATGCCGCCCTCGACGGAGGGCTGGCGCGGCGCAGCCGCGACTGAGGGGTTTGTTTGAATTCATCAGAACAGTTTGCAGACAAGCTCGCCATACTCCGCCGGATCGTCCGGGGTGATGCCGGCGACGAGCTGCGCCTGCGCGAAGAGCACCTTCGCCATAACGGCGGCGCGCTCCGGGTTCTCCTGACGCGCGGCGTCGAGCGCTTTGACGGCGGGGTGGTCGAGATTGAGCTCGAGCACGCGCTGCGCGCGCATCGCGTTCGGGTCAGCGCCCGGCATGGCGTGGAAGTACCGCTCCATTTCGAGCGTGATGCCGCCCTCGACGGAGAGGCACACGGCGTAATTCTTGAGCTTGCGGGAGATCTTCACGTTCGCCACGGCGTCGCCGAGCGTCTCCTTGACAAAATCGGTGAGGGGCTTATACTCCTCGTCGGTCTTGTCCGCGGCGGCCTTTTCCTCGTCGGACTCGAGACCGAGATCCTGCGAGCAGACATTGCAGAACTTCTTCTCGGCATAGCTGCCGAGGATCTCCGCGACGAACTCGTCCGCGTCGGTCGAGAAGCAGAGAATATCAAAGCCCTTGGCGCGCACCTGCTCGGTCTGCGGGAGCTTCGCGGCGCGCTCCGGCGTTTCGGCGGCGGCGTAATAGATGTATTTCTGGTTTTCCGGCATCGCGTCCACATACTCGCGCAGGGAGACGAGCTTTTCCTTCTCCGCGCTGCGATAGAGCAGAAGATCGGTCAGCAGATCGCGCTTCATGCCGTAATCGCCGATGATGCCGTATTTGAGCTGCGTGCCGAACACGTTGAAGAACTTTTCGTACTTCTCGCGGTCGCACTCCATGAGCCGGGAAAGCTCGCCTTTGATCTTCTTTTCAAGATTCATGGAGATGAGCTTGAGCTGGCGGTCGTGCTGGAGCATCTCGCGGGAGATGTTCAGCGAAAGATCGGGAGAATCGACGATGCCGCGCACGAAGCGGAAGCATTCCGGCAGCAGGTCGGGGCACTTTTCCATGATCATCACGCCGTTGGAGTAGAGCCGCAGGCCGGGGACATAGTCGCGGGTGTAGTAGTCATAGGGCGCCTTCGCCGGGACGAACAGCATCGCGCGGTAGCTCACGGTACCCTCGGCGTTCACGCGGATGACGGACACGGGATCCTCGGTGTCCTTGAACTTCTCCTTATAGAAGGCGATGCAGTCGGCGTCGGAGGCTTCCTTCTTGCTGCGCTGCCAGATGGGGATCATCGAGTTGATGACCTCTTCCTTTGTGACGGTGCGCACGCCCATCTTCTGGATACCGGCCTCGTCCACCTCGCCGGTCTCATATTTTTCGGTCGTCTCCACATCGGTGCGGATCGGCCAGCGGACATAGTCCGAATATTTCTTCACAAGCTCCTGGATCTTCCAGGGCATGAGATACACGCTGTAGCAGTCGTCTTCGGTGTCGCTCTTCATGGTGAGGATGACGTCGGTGCCGACGGTCTCCTTTTCGCAGGGAGTGACGGTGTAGCCGTCCGCGCCCTCGCTCTCCCAGCGGTTGGCGGTCTCCTGCCCGTAGGCGCGGGAGATGACGGTGACTTTGCTCGCGACCATGAATGCGGAATAGAAGCCCACGCCGAACTGACCGATCACGTCGATGTCCGCCTTGTCCTTCTCGGCGGCGTCCAGGTCCTTCTTGAAGGCGAGCGAGCCGGACTTTGCGATCACGCCGAGATTGGATTCCATTTCCTCGGCGGTCATGCCGATGCCGTTGTCGGAGATCGTGAGCGTTCCGTTTTCCTTGTCGCCTTTGATGCGGATGAAGAAATCTCCGCGCTCCATGCCGACATTCTCATCGGTCAGCGAGCGGAAGCAGAGCTTGTCGATAGCGTCCGAGGCGTTGGAGATCAGCTCGCGCAGAAAGATCTCCTGATGCGTGTAGATGGAATTGATCATCAGCTCCAGCAGCCGCCGGGATTCCGCCTGAAATTCTTTTTTCGCCATATTTTTATCCTCCGTATGCTATGGACTCTGAGCAGACCTTGAGAAGGCCTATACCCAGACACTATATTATACCGCGGCATTATGTAAAATTCAACCGAAAAACTCGCCCGCCGCAGAGGAAAAGAGGCTCCGCGGGGGAAAACCGTGTTCCCGCTGCCGAAACCGGCGCACAAGAAGTTTTATTTTCGGCAGGACAGGGCCGCGTGTTGCCGCGGCGGGGGGGCTGTGATAGTATTCTCCCGATCTGGGCAGACGGATTTGCGGGCATCACCGCGTGGTGCCGGAGCGCGGACGATCCCCGCGGCACTACGCTGACGCAGGCGTTCTATATCCCGGGGGATCAGGAGGTCGTACTGGATTATAAGGACGGACTTTATACTCCGCAAAATCCGGCGACCGCATTTCGGAGCTGTACGGCGGCGTGCGCGTGGCGCTCGCCCACACCTCTCCCGGACAGCATTCTCCCAACGTGTTTGACGACCGGAACAAGGCATATGCCATTCCGGCGGGCGTGAAATATAAGCTGCTCCGTCAGGAGACCTGCGAGAACTGCTATATCCTGACAGAGTATCCGCTGGACAGATCGCATCTGGACTGGACGACCTTCGGGGAGCCGAAAAACCGGCAGGTGAATACGAGCAAGAAAAATTTTCGCCCGCAGACATTGTCTGCGGGCGAAAACCGTTTGGATTTTATTGCTTTTCCGGTATCTGGGAATGGCCGGCGTTTACGAGAAGGTCATGCCGGATGTCCCACAGGCGGTTCGAGAGATCGACGTAGTACCCGTGCGGGTTTTCAAACCGGCGCACCTCGGGCCAGAGCGTTTCGAGCTGCTCGGCGCAGCGCTTCCGGATAGCCTTGAGCGACGGGAGATCATAGACGAGCTCGCCCGCGCGGAACACGGGGACCATCATGTTTTCGGCGCGGAAGTTCGTGAGCGTTTTGCGCTTCCATGTGTTTTCCGGGTGGAAGATCGTGAGCGGCTGCGTATCGTCCGGCGTCTCGTCATACAGGCAGAGATAGTCCGCAAGCGCCTTGCCGTTCGTGCGGTCGTAGAAGCGGAAAAACTTCTTGAAGTGGGGGATCGTGATCTTGGCGACGTTTTCGCTCACCTTGATCTTCGGGACGACCTCGCCCGATTCACGCTCCACGGCGACGAGCTTGTATACGCCGCCGAACACCGGCTCGCTCTTGGCGGTGATGAGCCGCTCGCCGACGCCGAAGGAGTCGATGCACGCGCCCTGCAGCAGCAGGTCCTGGATGATATATTCGTCGAGCGAGTTGGAGCAGGTGATGGTGCAGCTCTCCCAGCCCGCCTCGTCGAGCATGCGGCGGGCCTCCTTCGTGAGATAGGACATATCGCCGGAGTCGAGCCGGATGCCGCATTTGGTGATGCCCATCGGCTTGAGCACGTCGTTGAAGGCGCGGATGGCGTTGGGAATGCCGGATTTGAGCGTGTTGTAGGTATCTACGAGCAGCACCGCGTTCGTCGGGTAGCTCTCGCAGTAGGTGCGGAAGGCCTCGTATTCAGAATCGAACATCTGCACCCAGGAGTGCGCCATCGTGCCGAGAGCGGGAACGCCGTAGAGCTGGTCGGAGATCGTGCAGGCGGTGCCGGAGCAGCCTGCGATATACGCCGCGCGCGCGCCGAGGATCGCCGCGTCCGCCCCCTGCGCCCGGCGGGAGCCGAATTCCATCACCGCGCGGCCCCGCGCGGCACGGACGATGCGGCTCGCCTTCGTTGCGATGAGCGACTGGTGGTTCACCGCGAGCAGGAGATACGTCTCCACGAGCTGCGCCTCGATCGCGGGGGCGCGCACCGTAATGAGCGGCTCGCGCGGGAACACCGGCGTGCCCTCCGGCACGGCCCAGATGTCGCCGGTGAACCGGAAATCGCGGAGATACTGCAGAAACTCCTCGCAGAAAATGCCCCTCGAGCGGAGATAGTCGATATCCTCATCGGAGAAGTGGAGATTGGTGATATATTCCACGACCTGCTCCAGCCCCGCGGCAATGGCGAAGCCGCCGCCGTCCGGCACCTGCCGGAAGAAGAGGTCGAAGTAGGTGATGCGGTCCTTATATCCGTTGCGGAAGTAGCCGTTGCTCATCGTCAGCTCGTAAAAATCGCAGAGCATCGAAAGATTCTGGGCATTGCGAACGTTCATGGCAAAGTGTCCTCCTGCCGGTAGTATCCATATAATTATACACGCCCGCCGCATTTTTGCAAGGCGATTGACACGCGCGCGGAAAAATATTATTTTATAGTGTGTATTATAAACTATCTATAGATACAGGCGGGAGACTATGGAAAACGCGCCGGGAAAAGAGAATACGTTCCCGCGGCTGTACGCCGGTTCCGGACGCGTGCCGGAGGACACGGCGCGGCGCGTCGTCTTCGCGTCGTGGGCGCTGCTCGAGCCGACGGAGGGACACACGGATGCGCCCGCCGCGGCCGCCGTGCGCGAAGAGCTGATGCGCTGCGTCGCCCGCGGCGAACCGCCGGTTTTGTGCCTGTACGCCGGGGAGGACCCGGCATGGTTCGCCGCGAAGGGCGGCTGGCTCGCGGAGGACAATCTCCGCTGCTTCCTGCGCTATGCCGGGCGCGCGGCGCGCGCGTTCGGCCATCTGACGGACGAATATATCACGCTCTTTGAGCCGAACGAGCTTGTTTGGAAAAAGAGCGCCAACCGCAATCTCAATCTGCGCTTCAAAATGCTTTCGCACATGGCGTGCGCCCATGTGCGCGCCGTGAAGCTCGTGCGCGATACGCGCGCGCAGCGGCAGCTGCCGGAAACGCGCATCGGCTTCGTGCTGCGGATGTACCCGGCGATCGATCTCCGGCGGGGGCTGCTGCGCGGGGACAACGCCGCGACCGCCTCGGCGTATGAAATACTGCCCCTGCTCGCCATGGCGCGGGGCAATTTTCTCCCGCCGCTGCGCAATACGCTCCGCATTCGGCCCGGAAGCTGGGCGGATTTCCTCGCCGTTTCCGGCGGCGGGGACAAAGAGAAGCGGCGCTACTGCTGCCATGCCGCCGCCACGCTTGCCGAAACGGAGATCTGGGAGGTCATGAATGACCGGGAGGACACATAAAACGGATACAAAGGATTTTCTGCCCGTCTCGCGCGAGGATATGCTCGCGCGCGGCTGGGACTGGTACGATATACTGCTCGTGACGGGCGACGCTTATGTCGATCACCCGTCGTTCGGCGCGGCCGTCATCGGGCGGCTGCTCGAGAACGCGGGCTACCGCGTGGCGGTGCTCGCGCAGCCCGCGTGGAACGACGCCTCCGCGTTTGCGGCGATGGGGCGGCCCGAGCTCGGCGTTTTCATCGGCGCGGGCAATCTCGACAGCATGGTCGCGCACTATACGGCGGCGAAAAAGCGCCGCAGCGAGGATTTCTATTCCCCCGGCCGGAAGGCCGGGCTGCGGCCCGACCGCGCCTGCACCGTGTACGCCAACCGCGCGCGGCAGGCGTTCCCCGGCATCCCCGTCCTGCTCGGCGGGATGGAGGCGTCGCTGCGCCGGTTCGCGCATTACGATTACTGGGACGATAAGGTCCGCCGGAGCGTCATTTTCGACGCGCGCGCGGATATTCTTGTCTACGGCATGGGCGAGAGCGCGACGCTCGAGGCCGCAGACCGCCTGCGCGACGGCAAGCCCCTGCGCGGCATCCGCGGCACGGCGGTCATTGCCGATAAAGCGCCGGAGGGCGCGGTGCTCCTGCCGTCGTTTGAGGAAGTGCGGGACGATACGAAGAAATACGCTCTCGCCACGCGCGCGGAATACGCCGAGCACGACCCCATCCGGGGAAAGACGCTCGCGCAGGCGCACGGCGATAAATTCCTTGTTGTCTACCCGCCGGCCATGCCGCTCAAAACGGAGGAGCTGGACGCGGTCGCGGCGCTGCCCTATACGCGCGAGCCCCACCCGATGTACGATCCCCTCGGCGGCGTCCCGGCCATTGAGGAGGTGCGCTTTAGCGTCATCCACAACCGCGGGTGCTTCGGCGGGTGCAACTTCTGCTCGCTTGCATTCCACCAGGGGCGGATGGTCACATCCCGCAGCCACGAATCCGTCATCCGCGAGGTGGAGCAGATGACGCACCATCCGCTCTGGAAGGGCTATGTCTCCGATGTCGGCGGCCCGACGGCGAATTTCCGCGGCCCCAGCTGCAAAAAGCAGCTCAAAGACGGCATGTGCCCTCTGAAGCACTGCCTTGCGCCGACGCCGTGCAAAAATCTCGTTGCCGACCACCGCGACTATCTCGCGCTGCTGCGGAAGCTGCGCGCCGTTCCGGGCGTCAAGAAGGTGTTTGTGCGCTCCGGCGTGCGGTTTGACTATGTCCTCTGCGACAAGAACAGCCCGTTTCTCTCGGAGCTTGTGCAGTACCACATCTCCGGCCAGCTCAAGGTGGCGCCGGAGCACTGCGTCGATACGGTGCTCGGCTATATGGGCAAGCCGCCGGTCGCGGTATACGAACGGTTTCTCGATAAATACCACGCGCTCAACGCGCGCTACGGCAAGGCGCAGTTCGTCGTGCCGTATCTCATGTCCTCGCACCCGGGCAGCCGGATGGAGGACGCGGTGGCGCTCGCGCTGTATTTAAAGGCGCACAACGCCCGCCCCGAGCAGGTGCAGGATTTTTACCCGACGCCCGGCACGATCAGCACCTGCATGTACCACACGGGCATCGACCCCATCACGATGAAGGACGTGTACGTCCCGACGGACGCGCACGAAAAGGCGATGCAGCGCGCGCTTTTGCAGTATACCGATCCCAAAAACGCCCGGCTCGTGCGCGAAGCGCTCGCCTTTGCCGGACGCGAGGATCTGATCGGTTACGGCGGAAAGTGCCTCGTGCGCCCGGCAAAGGGCGAAAAACCGTCTGACCCCGGCGAAGGAAAGGAAAAGAACCATGGAAACAAAAAGCATCCTCCTGTTCGCGTACCTGCTCGGAATGAACGCGGCGGCGTACATCCTCATGGCGGTGGACAAGACAAACGCCATGCGAAAGGCGCGGCGCATTCCGGAAATAACGCTCCTTCTGATCGCGGCGCTCGGCGGAAGTCTGGGCGAGTGGCTCGGCATGGCAAGCCTGCATCACAAGACAAAGCATAAGAAGTTTCTCATCCTCGTGCCGGCGTTCCTGTTTATCCATATCGCGCTCGGCGCGTGGCTGCTCTTTTTCCGGGGATAAGAGAATATGTCGAAAACAGTCGAGATTACGGATTTCTCTTCTCCGGCGCTGGACGTTTACGCCCGCCTGACGGAAAACCAGCTCGTGAGCCGCGCCGACCCCGCAAACGCGATGTTCATCGCCGAGAGCCCGCTCGTCATCGGCCGGGCGCTCGACGCCGGGTATGAGCCGGTGTCGGTGCTCATGGAGGCGCGGCATGGAAACGGCGCGGGCGCGGAGATCTTAGCGCGTCTCGGCGCGGACGTGCCGGTATTTACCGCGCCGGACAGCGTGCTTGTGAATCTCACGGGGTTTCACCTGACGCGCGGCATGCTCTGCTGCATGCGCCGCCGGGCGCTGCCGCCGGCGGAGGCGCTCTGCCGGGACGCGCGGCGCGTCGCGGTGCTCGAAAACGTGATGAACCCGACGAACATCGGCGCGATCTTCCGCAGCGCGGCAGCGCTCGGCATGGACGCCGTGCTGCTCACCGAGGCCGGGAGCGACCCCTTGTACCGCCGCGCTGCGCGCGTGAGCATGGGCACGGTCTTTCAGGTGCCGTGGACGTATCTCCCGGCGGGGGAGCGCTGGCAGGATACGCTGCACGCGCTCGGCTTTGAAACCGCGGCGCTCGCGCTGCGGGACGACAGCCTGAGCATCGCCGATCCGCGTCTTGGAAGGGTCGAAAAGCTCGCGCTCTGTCTCGGCACGGAGGGCGACGGGCTCGCAAACGATACCATTGCCGACTGCGACTATACCGTGCGCATCCCCATGTCGCACGGCGTGGACAGCCTGAACGTAGCCGCGGCGAGCGCCGTGGCGTTTTATCAGCTCGGCACGCTCTGCCGTAAAACGGAAGAATTTTTATGAAAAGAACCGCAAAGATGCTCACCGCGGCGCTGCTTGCGCTGGCGCTCGCGCTGCCCGGCACCGCCGCCGCGGCGGACGATACGCCGGCGGTGCGCATCTCCGAAATGATGTATAAAAACCATGCGACACTCCAGGACGCCGACGGCGATTTTTCCGACTGGTTCGAGCTGGAGAATACGTCGAACCGCGTCGTGCGCCTCAAGGGGTGGAGCGTGTCGGACGGAAAGACCGTCTGGGATTTTCCCGCGGACGCGACGATACCGCGCGGTGGGGTGCGCGTCGTTTTCGCCTCGCGCAAGGATAAGACCGCGGCGGGCGAAAGCCACACGTCGTTCGCGCTCGGCGAGGGGGAGACGCTGTATCTCATCGCGCCGGGCGGGACGATCGCCGACCGCGCCGCGTGCGATCCCGAGCTGCCCGCCGACCATGTGCTGCGGCGCGAAAACGGCGGCGAGCTCACCGAAAGTGTCTGGGCGACGCCGGGATACCCGAACACCGCCGCGGGGTACGCGGCGTTCTGCGAGAGCCGCAAAACGGAAAGCCCGCTCGTGCTCTATGAGGCGGCGGTCTATAACGACACGTTCGCCCTCAAAGGCGAGTATTACGACTGGGTCGAGATAAAGAACGTATCGAAAGAGAGCGTGAAGCTCTCCGACTACTGCCTTTCGGACGACCGGCGGGAGCTGGAAAAATGGTCGCTTCCCAACCGGACGCTCGCGAAGGGACAGTCGATCCTCATCTACTGCACCGGCGAGGAGAACCCGACGACCGGCAACGGCCTGCGGGCGAATTTCGCGCTCAACGCTTCGAGTGAAACGCTCTATCTCACGAAGAAGGGCGAGAGCGCGGCGGCGGACTTCGTCTGGCTGCACGATATCCCTTACGGGTACAGCATGGGCCGCACGGACGCCGAAAACGGCTTTTTCTATCTCCGCAGGCAGACGCCGAACGAGCCGAACGAGACCGACGCTTACCGGTATATCTCCGAAGCCCCCACGGCGAACCGCGAATCGGGGGTCTACGAAGCGGGGCAGACCGTGCGCGTGAAGCTCGCCGCGGCGGGCGATATTTACTATACGACCGACGGCTCCGCCCCCACGGAGGAGAGCACGCCGTACACCGGCGCGATCACCGTGGACAAAACGACCGTCCTTCGCGCCGCTGCCGTGGAGGAGGGCGGCGCGCCGTCGCGCGCGCTCACGCTCAGCTTCTTCATCGGCGAGGAGCACACGCTGCCGGTGCTCAGTCTCGTGACCGACTCACCCCGACGGTTTTCCGAAACATATAACGGTGCCGTAAAATACCGCGAATGCGCGGCGAATCTCTCGCTTCTCGCCCCGGAAGGCGGCTTTTCCATCGACTGCGGCGTGGAGCTCAAGGGACGCACCAGTCTTTTCAACCCGAAAAAGAGCCTCGGCGTTTCGTTCCGCGGCTGCTACGGCGCGGAGACGCTCCGATACGACATCTTCGGTAAAGGCCCGGCGGAGTTCACCGAGCTTTCCATCCGCGCCGGGCAGGACTATATCTCCACGGTGTTCCGCAACGAGCTCATGCAGGAGCTGTGCGCCGAGCTCGATACGACCGTGACGCAGCGCAGCCGCTACTGCGTGCTGTACATCAACGGCGAATACTGGGGCATCTACTGTCTCAAGGACGATATCACGCGGCAGTTTTATGCCAATCTCACCGGCACGGCGAAGGAAGATGTGACGATGCTGCCCTCGCCGGTGGCGCAGAATACGGCGGTGTATACCGAGGCGCTCGGACTCTGGCGGGACACCTCACTCACACGCCGGGAAGCCTATGAGCGCTTCTGCGAGGCCATGGATATGGACGGCTTCATCGACTGGGTGCTGCTCGAGGGCTACTGCGCAAACGTGGACATCAAGAGCAACCTCCGCTATTTCCGCACCGGCGACGAGCCGTGGCAGATCGCCTTTTACGATCTCGACTGGGCGTTCCAGACGAGGAGCAACTGCTTTTTCAATCTCATCGGCTCGGAGCAGACCGCGCAGATCGCCCCGACGATCCGCTGGCTCTTCGGCATCGACGACTTTAAGGAGCGGCTTCTCACGCGGTACGCCGAGCTGACGGAAACGACGCTCTCGGACGAGCACGTCACGGAGAAGATCGACGAATTCCGCGCGCTGCTCGCGCCGGAGATCGCGCGGGAGCGTGTGCGCTGGGGCGGCAGCGAGGAAAGCTGGAACGAACAGGTGGATGCGCTGCGCGCGAACATTGCCGACGACTATGCCGCCCACACCGTCCGGAGCCTCTGCAGCGCTCTCGGCGTGGGCGAGGAGGAACGCATGGAGTATTTCGGCTTCTGACGCCGCCGTCCGGCAGACGCTCTGCCGCCTTGACAAACCGGGGGCAGCAGAGTAAAATCCAATCAAAAAAAGACGCCTGAGTGCTCCGTAGACAGGTAAAAACGCTTCGGAGAGAATAGGAAATCCGGGGAAGATCCGGAACGGTACCGCCACTGTAAGTGCGGAAGCTCCGCCGGGGCGAAAGCCGGTCATTGGGGAGACCCGAGAAGGCTGCGCGGAGCTGAGGATGCACAAGTCAGGAGACCTGCTCAGAGATGCGTCGCTTCCCCGGCTATGGGGAATACATCATGCCAGCGGAAAAACGGCCGCGGCGGTCCAAAAGGACCGCCGCGGCTTTTCTGCGTGGGGAGGATCTTATGGACCGAATCATGATCTCCGGCGTGAGCAGCGGCTGCGGCAAGACGACGGTCGTGTGCGCCGTATTGCAGGCGCTGGTGAACCGCGGCTTGAAGACCGGCGCGTTCAAATGCGGGCCGGACTACATCGACCCGATGTTCCACAGCCGCATCATCGGCGCGAAGAGCGCCAATCTCGATCTGCATTTCTTTTCGGAAAACACGCTCCGCTTCCTGCTCGCGAAAAACGCCGCGGGGTGCGATGTGAGCGTTATCGAAGGGGCAATGGGCTTTTATGACGGCGCGGGGCTCACCACATGGAAAACGAGCGCGTATGAGCTCGCCCTCGTTACGAAAACGCCGGTCGTGCTCGTGGTGAACGCGCGCGGCGCGGCGCTCTCGGTGCTCGCGGTCATCGAAGGGTTTTTGCGCTTCCGGCCCGAGAGCGGCATCCGCGGCGTTATACTCAACCAGTGTACCGCCATGACGTACGCTTCGCTCTCCGCCGCCATCGAGGAGCGCTTCGGCATCCGGTGCTTCGGCTTCCTGCCGCGGCTCGACGAATGCGTGCTCGAGAGCCGCCATCTGGGGCTCGTGACGGCGGGGGAGATCCGAGATCTCCGCGAAAAGATGCAGACGCTCGCCGCGCAGGCGGAAAAGACGCTGGGTATCGACGCTCTTCTCGCGCTTGCGCACGAGGCCGAGCCTCTGGACTATACGCCCGCCGTGCTGCCGAAGAAGGAGAAGATCCGCCTGGCCGTTGCGCGGGACAACGCCTTCTGCTTTTATTATGAAGACAGTCTCGACGCCGTGCGGGAGATGGGCGGCGAGCTCGTGCCGTTCAGCCCGATCACCGACGGCGCGCTGCCGGAGAATATCGACGGGCTTTATCTCGGCGGCGGGTATCCGGAGCTGTACGCGAAGGAGCTTGGCGAAAACGCCTCCATGCGCGCGTCCGTCCGCGCGGCACTGGAGCGGGGCGTGCCGTGCATCGCCGAGTGCGGCGGGTTCATGTATCTCACCGAAGCCATCGGCGATGAGCCCATGGCAGGCTTCCTGCCGGGGACATGCTTCGATACCGGAAAGCTCACCCGCTTCGGGTATGTGACGCTGCGCGCGAAGAAGGACAATCTTCTCTGCCGCACGGGAGGCGAGATCGCCGCGCACGAGTTCCACCACTGGGATTGCACCTGCCCCGGCGACGCCTTTGCCGCCGAAAAGCCGACGGGACGGCGCTGGGAGTGCGCTGTGGCCTCCGATACACTCTATGCGGGCTATCCGCATTTTCATTTCTATTCCAACCTGGAATTTCTTTACAGCTTTTATGACGCCTGTATAAAGGAGAAACACCGCCATGATGGAAAATATTAAACCCATGGACATTGAAAAGCGCAGCTTTGCCATCATCACCGAGCTGCTCGGCGATACGAAGCTCGAGGAGGAAAACGAGCTTGTCATCAAGCGCGTTATCCACACGACCGCGGATTTTGACTATGTGCAGAATCTTGTGTTCTCCCCGCACGCCGTGACGAAGGGACTCGACGCGCTCCGCGCAGGCTGCCACATCGTTACGGACACGCAGATGGCGAAAGCGGGCATCAACAAAACGATCCTCGGCCGTCTCGGCGGCGAGGTGCACTGCTTCATGTCCGATGCGGACGTCGCCGCCGAGGCGAAGGAGCGCGGCGTCACGCGCGCGATCGTCTCCATGGAGAAGGCGGCGCAGCTGCCGGGGAAGTGCATTTTCGCCATCGGCAACGCGCCCACGGCGCTCATCGCGCTGCATGGCCTCATCGAAGAGGGAAAGCTCGACCCCGCGCTCATCATCGGCGTGCCGGTCGGGTTCGTGAACGTGGTGGAGAGCAAGGAGCTCTTCCTCGATTCCCCGGTGCCGCACATCATCGCCCGTGGCCGCAAGGGCGGCAGCAACGTCGCCGCCGCCATCTGCAACGCGCTGCTCTATCAGATCCTGCGGTAATATGGAACAGTATATCGAAAAGGACGGCAAGCGTCTCCGGCTCGGATATACGACCGGCTCGTGCGCCGCGGCGGCGGCCAAGGCGGCGGCATGGATGCTGCTCACCGGCCGGAGGAAGGAGACCATCACGCTCGATACGCCGAAGGGCATCCGGCTCGAGCTCGCCGTGCGTGAGATCACGATGTGCGCGGACAGCGTCTCCTGCGCCATCGAAAAGGACAGCGGGGACGACCCCGATGTGACGAAAGGCACGCTCATTTTTGCTTCGGTCCGCCGGACGGACGAGCCGGGCGTGCATATCGACGGCGGCGAGGGCGTCGGCCGCGTGACAAAGCGCGGACTCGACCAGCCGGTCGGGAACGCCGCCATCAACTCCGTGCCGCGGCAGATGATCCGCGAGAACGTGGAGGAGGTCATGGCGCTCACGGATTTCTCCGGCGGGCTGGACGTGGTCATCTCCGCGCCCGAGGGCGAGACTCTCGCGAAAAAGACGTTCAACCCCCGCCTCGGCATCGTCGGCGGGATATCCATCCTCGGAACGACCGGCATCGTGGAGCCGATGAGCGAAGCGGCGCTCGTGGAGACCATCCGCGTGGAGCTGCGGCAGCGCCGCGCGATGGGGAAGGAATACGCCCTGCTCACGCCGGGCAACTACGGCTCGGACTTCATCCGGCAGAATCTCGACGTCGATCTGAATACCGCGGTGCAGGTCTCCAACTTCCTCGGCGACGCGCTTGATATCTGCCGCGCGCTCGGCTTTCGCGGCGCGCTGCTCGTCGGGCATGTCGGCAAGCTCGTAAAGACCGCGGGCGGCATGATGAACACCCACTCCAAATACGGCGACTGCCGCATGGAGATCCTCGCCGCGCACGCCGCGGCGGCGGGCGTGGACGCGGAGCACATCCGCGAGATACTCGACTGCGCTGCGTGCGACGACGCGGTGCGCATCCTGCGCGAATGCGGTCGGGACGCCCCGGCGCTCGCGCGCGTCACGGAAAGGGCGCTCTTCCATCTCGCGCATCGCGCGGACGGCATGGAGGTCGGCCTTTTGATGTTTTCCAAGGAATACGGCGTTCTGGGACAGAGCGAAAACGCCCCGGCGCTTCTCAAAAAGATCATGGAGGAATGAAATCGTATGGTACATTTTGTCGGAGCCGGCAGCGGCGCTGCCGATCTCATCACGGTGCGGGGAGCGAAGCTGCTCGGCGAGTGTGACGTGGTCATCTACGCCGGAAGTCTCGTGAACCCCGCGCTGCTTGCGTACTGCCGGAAGGACTGCCGCATTTACAACAGCGCCGAAATGACGCTCGAGCAGGTCATCGACGCCATCCGAAAGGCCGAGGCCGCGGGGGAAACGACCGTCCGTCTCCACACCGGCGACTCGAGCATTTTCGGCGCGGTGCGCGAGCAGTTCGACGAGCTCGACAAGCTCGGCATTGCCTACGACGTATGCCCCGGCGTGAGCGCGTTCTGCGGCGCGGCGGCCTCGCTCAAAACGGAGTATACGCTGCCCGACGTGAGCCAGACCGTCATCATCACCCGCGCGCCGGGCCGGACGCCGGTGCCGGAAAAGCAGTCCATCGCGGCGCTCGCCGCGCATCAGGCGACGATGGTGCTCTTCCTCAGCACGAGCCTCACCGAAAAGCTCCAGCGCGAGCTGCTCGCGGGCGGCTACCCCGAGAGCACGCCCGCGGCGGTCGTATACAAGGCGACGTGGCCCGAGGAGAAGATCTTCCGCTGCACCGTCGGGACGCTGCATAAGACCGTTACGGAAAACGGCCTTACGAAAACGAGCCTCATCATCGTGGGCGAGTGCATGGGGGATAAGTATCTCCGCTCGCTTTTGTACCATCCCGGCTTCACCACGGAGTTCCGGGAGGCCACGGAATGAACGCCGCGCTCTTCGCCTACAGCCGCCGCGGCTGCGCCACGGCGCGCCGCGTCATGGCGGCGCTGGCGGACTGGGACATACAGCCGTATACCATGGAGCGGTTTGCGGAGGACGGCTTCGCGCCGCTCGGCCGTCCGGCGAGGGAGTTTTACGGGCCAATCTTCGAGGCCGTGCAGGCCATGATCTTTGTTTCGAGCGTCGGGCTCGCTGTGCGGGAGGTCGCGCCGCATCTCAAAAGCAAGGCGACCGACCCTGCGGTGCTCGTGCTCGACGAGCTGGGGCAGTATGTGATCCCCGTGCTCTCGGGCCATATCGGCGGGGCGAACGAGCTGGCCAAAGCGCTTGCCGCCTCGCTCGGCGCGCAGGCGGTCATCACAACGGCGACCGACATCAACGGCCGCTTCTCCGTGGACGCGTGGGCGGTGCAGAATGGCTGCGCCATCGCGAGCCTGCCGCTCGCGAAGGCCGTGTCCGCCGCCGTGCTCGAGGGGGACGTGCCGTTTCTCAGCGACTTTCCGGTCGTGACGGATCTGCCGCGCGGGCTCGCGCCGGGCGATGCCGGCGCGCTCGGCGTATACATCGGCGTCTATGAAAAGACGCCGTTTGCAAAGACGCTGCGGCTCGTTCCGCGCGTCGTGCGTCTCGGCATCGGCTGCCGGAAGGGAACGGACGAGGAAACGATCCGCGCAGCGGTGAACGAAGCGCTCGCCGCGCACGGCATCGACCGGCGCGCGGTGAAGTGCGCCGCGTCCATCGATCTCAAGGCGGAGGAGGAGGGGCTTCTCGCCTACTGCCGCTCGGAGGGGCTGAGCGCGGAGTTTTACACGGCGGACGAGCTGCGCGCGGTGCGCGGCGAGTTCACCCCTTCGGAATTTGTGAAAAGCATCACCGGCGTGGACAACGTGTGCGAGAGAGCCGCGCTCCGAAACGCCGAAACGTTATTGGTAAAAAAGACCGCCCGCAGCGGCGTGACCGTGGCGGCGGCGGCAGAACATTGGGAGGTGCGCTTTGCGTAAGCTGGCTGTTGTGGGCATCGGCCCCGGAAACTATGAAAATATGACGATCCGCGCCGACCGCGCGCTGCGCGAGTGCGACGTGATCGTCGGGTATACCGTGTACGTCGATCTCGTGAAGGAGCGCTACGCGGATAAGGAATTTCTCGCTACGCCGATGCTGCGCGAGGTGGAGCGCTGCGAAATGGCGCTCGAAACGGCGCGCGGCGGAAAGACCGTTGCGATGATCTGCTCCGGCGACAGCGGCATTTACGGCATGGCGGCGCTGCTCTATGAGCTGCGCGGCGAGGCAGCCGAGCCCGAGATCGAGGTCATCCCCGGCCTCACCGCCGCGTGCAGCGGCGGCGCGCTGCTCGGCGCGCCGCTCACGCACGACTTTGCCGTCATCAGTCTGAGCAACCGGCTGACGCCGTGGGAGAAGATCGAAAAGCGGCTCGCGTGCGCCGCCGAGGCGGATCTCGGCATCGTGCTTTATAACCCCCGCAGCAAGGGCCGCCCGGACAATCTCCGCATGGCGTGCGATATCCTGCTGCGGTATCTGCCGGAGGACCGGCCCTGCGGCGTGGCGCATTCCATCGGGCGCGAGGGCGAGGCGGGCGAGTATATGACGCTCGGCGCGCTGCGCGATGCCGATGTGGATATGTTCAGCACCGTGTTCATCGGCAACGCCATGACGAAAATGATCGGCGGCGCGATGGTGACGCCGCGCGGCTACCGCCGCAAAGAGGTGCCGGATGCCTAAGCTCTGCGTATTTGCCGGCACGACCGAGGGACGCGAGATCGCCGAGTTTCTCGCCGAGCAGAGCGCGGACGTGACCGTGTGCGTGGCTACGGAATACGGCGAAACGCTGCTCCCGCAGGGAGAGGGGCTGCACATTTCCGCGCGGCCTCTGCCGCGCGAGGAGATGGCAGAACTCTTCCGCCGCGAGCGCTTCGATCTTGTCATCGACGCGACGCACCCGTACGCCAAGCGCATCACCGAGAGCATCGCCGCGACCTGTGCCGGCACGGACACGGAGTATCTCCGGCTCCTGCGGCCCGACACGGCTGCGCCGGAAAACGCCGTCTTTGTCGAGGACGCCGCCGGAGCGGCGGAGTATCTCGACCGCGTGGACGGGAACATCCTGCTTACGACCGGCAGCCGGGAGCTGCACGCCTTTGCGTCCGTCCGCGATTTCGCTTCGCGTGCTTACGCCCGCGTGCTGCCGATGGAGGATTCGCTCCGCGCCTGCCGCGAGGCGGGACTGCCGCCGGCGCACATTCTCGCGATGCAGGGGCCGTTTTCCAGAGAACTCAACGCCGCCATGCTCCGGAGCATCGGCGCGGCATATCTCGTAACGAAGGCCTCCGGCAGCGCCGGAGGATTTGAAGAAAAAATCGCCGCCGCGGCGGAAACGGGCGCGGTGCCGGTCATCATCGGCCGTCCGCCGCAGCGCGAGGGGCTCTCCGCCGCGGAAACGGTGGAGCTTCTCTGCCGCCGGTTCGGCTTTTCCGCAAAGCCGGAGGTCGCCGTCGTGGGGCTCGGCCCCGGCAGCCGAGCCGCGCTCACCGGCGAGGCGCGCGAGGCGCTGTCCCGCGCCGGGTGTCTCGTCGGCGCGGCGCGGATGATCGAAGCCGCCGCCGCGCCCGGACAGGCAGTGCATGCCGCCATCGCGCCGGAGGATATCCGCGATTACATTCTCGCGCACCCGGAATACCGCTCGTTCGCGGTCGTTATGTCCGGCGACACCGGCTTTTTCAGCGGCACGAAGAAGCTCCTGCCGCTGCTCGCCGGCTGCCGTGTCACGGTGCTGCCGGGGCTGAGCTCGCTCTCCTGCCTCTGCGCGAGGCTCGGCACGTCTTACGAGGATGTGCTCCCCGTTACGCTCCACGGCCGGAGCGAGCCAATTTTGCTCCCGCTCGCGCAGGGACGGCGGGTCTTCGCGCTCGTCGGCGGCGAAAACGGCATGGGAAAGCTCTGCCGCGCGCTTACGGAAAACGGCATGGGCGCGGCGCGTGTTTCGGTCGGCGAGCATCTGAGCTACCCCGATGAGGCCATCACCACCGGCACGGCGGAGGAGCTTTCGGAAAGACATTTTGAAAGTCTCGCCGTGGCGCTCATTGAATACGGCGGCGAACCGCTGCCCGTAACGGCGGGGCTGCCGGACGAGGCGTTTTCGCGCGCCGAGAGCGTGCCGATGACGAAAAGCGAGATCCGTGCCGTGTGCCTCTCGAAGCTCGCGCTGCGCGAAGACTCCGTTGTCTGGGACGTCGGCGCGGGTACGGGCAGCGTCACCGTCGAAGCGGCGATGGCCGCCCGGCGGGGGCGCGTATACGCCGTGGAGCGCAAAGACGCCGCCTTTGATATCCTGCGCGAAAATCTCCGCAGGTTCCACACCGACAATGTGACGCCCGTTTCCGGCACCGCGCCGGACGCCTGCGCCGATCTCCCCGCGCCGACGCACGCCTTTCTCGGCGGGACGACCGGCCATATGAAGGAGATCATCGCGCTGCTGCTGGAGAAAAATCCGCGCGTGCGCATCGTGGCGACGGCGGTAACGCTCGAATCCGTTGCGGAGCTTACCGAGTGCGTGAAGGCGTTTCCGTTTCGCGAAACGGAGGCGGTGTCTCTCACCGCCGCGCGCAGCCGCAAAGCCGGCGCGTACCATCTGATGACCGGCCAGAACCCGGTATACATTTTTACCATGCAGGGGTGAAGAACCGATGTACCATCTCATCGCGCTGCTGATCGGCTTTTTTGTCGATCTGCTGCTTGGCGACCCGCACAGCATCCCGCACCCGGTCGTGTGGATCGGGAAGCTGATCTCGGCGGCGGAAAAGCTCGTGCGGCGCCTGTTCCCCAAAACCGTCCGCGGCGAGAACATCGCCGGAGGCGTGCTCTGGGTCATTGTCGTGCTCGTCTCGACCGCCGTTCCGGCGCTGCTTCTGTACGCGGCCTACCGTCTCCATCCGGCGGCGGGACTCGTCCTCGAGAGCATCATGTGCTGGCAGATCCTCGCGACCCGGTCGCTGCGCGACGAGAGCATGAAGGTCTATGCCGCGCTGAAAAAGGGCGTGCCGGAGGAGTACCGCCGCGCCGTTTCGATGATCGTCGGGCGCGATACCGCGGAGCTGGACGATCTGGCCGTAACGCGCGCCGCGGTGGAGACCGTGGCGGAGAACGCTTCCGACGGCGTCATCGCGCCGATGCTCTTTCTCGCGCTCGGCGGCGCTCCGCTCGGCTTTTTCTATAAGGCCGCCAACACCATGGACTCCATGCTCGGGTATATCGATATGCCGTATAAGAACATCGGCCTTGTCCCGGCAAAAATGGACGACGTGCTGAACTATATCCCTGCGCGTCTTTCGGCGCTTTTGATGCTCGCGGCGGGCGCGCTGCTCGGTATGGACGCGAAAAACGGCTGGCGGATCTGGCGGCGCGACCGCCGGAACCATGCCAGCCCCAACTCCGCGCAGACGGAGTCCGTGTGCGCGGGTCTGCTCGGCGTGCGTCTCGCGGGCGATGCGTATTACCACGGCGAGCTCCACAAAAAGCCGTACATCGGCGACGCGCTGCGCGAGATCGAATACGAGGACATCCCCCGCGCGGGGCGGCTGCTCTACGCGACGGCGGCGCTCTCGCTCGTTTTGTTCGGCGCGGTCCGTTTCCTTCTGGTGATGTAAATGCTGTACGATACGAAAAACCCCCACGGCGGGGATATTTACGCCGGAAACGTCCGGCTGGACTTTTCCGCCAATACAAACCCCTTCGGAACACCGGAGAGCGTGCTCGCGGCCATCACCCGTGCGCTGCCCGAGGTGCATCGCTACCCCGACCCCTACTGCCGCGCGCTGCGCGCCGCCATCGCCGCGGCGGAGGGCGTGCCGGAGGAATACATCCTCTGCGGCAGCGGCGCGGCGGAGCTCATATACGCCTTTGCCGACGCCGTCCGGCCGCAGCGCGCCGCCGAGCTCGCGCCGACGTTTGCGGAATATTCGCTCGCGCTCGCGCGCACGGGCTGCGCCGTGGCGCGCTACACGCTCTCGGAGAAGAACGATTTTGCGCCGGACGGCGGCATTCTGGATTTTCTGCGGGAGACGAGGCCGGAGGTGTTTTTCCTCTGCAACCCGAATAACCCCACCGGACGGCTGGCCGATGGCGCGCTGCTTAAAGAAATTCTCGCGCTCTGCGAAAAGCTCGGAACGTACCTTTTCGCGGACGAGTGCTTTCTTGATCTGACGGACGGCGGCGAGAGCCTGAAACCGTTCCTCACGCGCTGCCCGCGGCTTTTTATCCTCAAGGCGTTCACGAAAAGCTACGGCATGGCGGGCGTCCGGCTCGGCTACGGTCTCTGCGCGGACGCATCGCTGCTGCACGGTATGTCTGAGACCGTGCCGCCGTGGAACGTCTCCACGCTTGCGCAGGCGGCGGGCGTCGCGGCGCTGGGGGAGACGGAATTTCTTGAAAAGACCCGCGCGCTCGTGCGCGCGGAGCGCACGTGGCTCGCGGAACAGCTTGCCGCGCTCGGCTTTCGCGTGATACCCTCGGACGCGAACTATCTCCTGTTCCGCGCCGCGCCCGGACTGGACGCCGCGCTGCGGGAACAGGGGATCCTCATACGAAACTGCGAAAATTACGCGGGGCTCTGCCCCGGCTGGTACCGCATCGCCGTGCGCACGCGCGCGGAAAACGAGGCGCTCATCCGCGCCCTACGGGAGGTCTGACCATGGCGAAAAACATTATGATCCAGGGCACGATGTCCAACGCGGGCAAGAGCATCCTCTGCGCCGGACTGTGCCGCATTTTCCGGCAGGACGGCTACAGAGTCGCGCCGTTCAAAAGCCAGAACATGGCGCTCAACTCCTTCATCACCGCCGCGGGCGGCGAGATGGGACGCGCGCAGGTCGTGCAGGCGGAGGCCGCGGGCATCGCGCCGGACGTGCGCATGAACCCCATTCTTCTCAAGCCGACGACCGACGTCGGCAGCCAGGTGATCGTCAACGGCGTCGTGCAGGGCAACATGCACGCGATGGAGTATTACCGCCGCAAGCGCGAGTATATCCCCGCGGTGATGGAAGCGTATAACTCGCTCGCTGCGGAGAACGATATCATCGTCATCGAGGGCGCGGGAAGCCCTGCGGAGATCAATCTCAAGCAGGAGGACATCGTGAACATGGGCCTTGCGAAGCTCGTGGACGCGCCGGTGCTCCTCGTCGGCGACATTGACCGCGGCGGCGTGTTCGCGCAGCTCTACGGCACCGTGGCCCTGCTCGAGCCGGACGAGCGAGCGCGCATCCGCGGCACCATCGTCAACAAATTCCGTGGGGATAAGAAGATCCTGGAGCCGGGGCTCAAAACGCTCGAGGAGCTGTGCGGCGTGCCGGTGGCGGGCGTCGTGCCGTATGTCCATCTCGATATCGACGACGAGGACAGCCTCTCCACGCGCTTTGACCGCGGCAGCGAGCGCCGCGCGATCGACATTGCCGTCGTTCATCTGCCGCGCATCTCAAACTTTACGGACGTGAGCCCGTTCGAGCGGTACGAAAACGTGTCCGTGCGCTACATTGAGCGTGCCGCGGAGCTCGGAGCGCCCGACATGATCGTCCTTCCCGGCACGAAGAGCACCATCGCCGATCTCAAATGGCTGCGCGAGAGCGGGCTGGAGGCGGCGATCCTGAAGGCCGCGGACGGCGGGACGCTCGTTTTCGGCATCTGCGGCGGATACCAGATGCTCGGCCGGAACGTTTCCGACCCCGAGCAGGTCGAAGCCGCGGGCATCACAGACATCGCGGGCATGGGCCTTCTCGATATGGACACCGTTTTTCGGGGCGAAAAGGTGCAGACGCAGACGCGCGGAACGTTCTCCGGCGTGGCGGGAGAGCTTGCCTGCCTGAACGGTCTTTCGTACGAAGGATATGAAATCCATATGGGACGCAGCCGGGAAGCACGCGGCGTCGTCACCGGCGGCGGGAACGTGTACGGCAGCTATATCCACGGCATTTTCGACGCCCCCGGCGTCGCCGACGCCGTGCTCGGCGCGCTCTGCCGCAAAAAGGGGCTGAGCCCCTCCATCCTCGGCGCTTTCGACCCCGTGGCCTACCGCGAGGAGCAGTACGACAAGCTCGCGCAGGTCGTGCGCGAGGGGCTGGACATGGAGCTCGTGTACCGCATCCTCGACCGGCGGGACTGAGCGCCGTTGCCTTTCCCCATGTCGTTTTTTCGGAAATTCTGCGGGAACATATATTGCAAAGCTATCATGTATATGCTATATTTGCTATACATGGATGAATCTCCCGTAAAATTGAATAGAAACATCCGAATGAAGGAACCGTGTGAGAATCACGGACTGTAACGGCAACTGTAACGCGGAGCGACCCCGTTGTGCCACTGGGAAACCGGGAAGGCGGGCGAGCGAGGAAACGAAGTCAGGATATTTCATCGGATGAATACCGCTTCCCGGCGGATTTTGCCTGGAACGGTATGTTTCCGATTAAAACGCTATTATTCTGAAAATACCGTCAGAGCAGCCTATGGGCTGCTCTGATTTTGTTTTTCCGGGAGGAGCGTCTGGATTTTTGCGAGATTTTCCCATGAGATCATTTAGGAGGGCATCAATATGCACAAAACAATGTCCAGGATCGTTGTGCTGCTGCTCGTGGCCTGTCTGGCGCTGGGGAATGTTGTCCCGGCGCTCGCCGCGGACGACACCGGCAGCGCAGGCGCCGTGACGCCGACCGCGGAGACCTCTCCCGCGGCGACGGCGGAAGCGACGGCAGCTCCTGCGGCCACCCCCGCGGCGGAGACCACGGCCGGAACGGAGACAACTCCCACGGCCGCGCCGACGCCGACGGCCGAAACGACCGAGACTCCCGCGACGGAGGAGCCGACGCCGACGGCAGAGCCGACCGCTACGCCGGAACCGGCGGTCCCCACGGCGGTGAGCTATCCCGCCGCGCCGATGGACGAGAAGGACATGAGCGGCAAGCTGTTCGTCGCCAAGCAGGGCGCCGATACGGTCTACCCCATGTTCAAGATCGAGACGGCCTCCGCCGTTAAATACGGCGGCAAAATTTACGTCACGGTGCAGGTGAACCCCGCGGCGAGCGGCGCGTTCACTTACTCGTACCTCTATTTCGGCACGCGCACGGATCTCGTCGCGCAGCTTGACGCGCCCGGCGCGTTCGGCGTCGTAGCCGGTGTGGCCGGAACGAGTACGCAGACCTACCACTTCACGCTCCCCGAGAGCGCTGCCGGCACGCGCGTACCGGTCTGCATCCTCAAGAGTGATCTCACCGCGAAAAGCCCGTATAACTCCAGCGAGCTTGAGCTCATCGTCCCCGCCGACATTCCGGAAGGCAAGCTCGACCCCGTCCCCGTGGCGGCGAGCTATCCCGCCGCGCCGGTGGCTGAGCAGGACGTGAGCGGCAAGGTGTTCGTCGCCAAGCAGGGCGCGGACGCGGTCTACCCCATGTTCAAGATCGAGACGGCCACCGCCATCGTGGTCGGCGACAAGCTCTATGTCACGGTGCAGGTGAACCCCGCGGCGAGCGGCGCTTTCACCTATTCCTATCTGTACTTCGGCACGCGCACGGAGCTCGTTGCCCAGCTTGATAAGGGCGGCGAGTTCAGCGTCGCCGCGGGCGTGAACGGCTCGGCCACGCAGGCCTACCACTTCACGCTGCCCGCGAGCGCCGTCGGAACGCGCGTTCCGGTCTGCATCCTCAAGGGCGATCTTACCGCGAAGAGCCCGTATAATTCCAGCGAGCTCGAGCTCGTCATCGCCGAGGATATCCCCGTAGGCAAGGTAACGCCCGTCCCCACGCCGGCGGAATACGCCTCCGCGCCAATGGCCGAGCAGGACGTGAGCGGTAAGATGTTCGTCGCCAAGCAGAGCGTCGATACCGTCTATCCCATGTTCAAGATCGAGACGGCCACCGCCGTCAAGTACGGCGACACGATCTACGCGACGGTGCAGGTGAACCCCGCGGCGAGCGGCGCCTTTACTTACTCTTATCTCTATTTCGGCACGCGCACGGCGCTTCTTGAGCAGCTCGAAAAGGACGGGCCGTTCAGCGTCGTCGGCGGTGTGAACGGATCGTCCACGCAGACTTACCACTTCACGCTGCCGGCGAGCGCGGCCGGAACGCGTGTCCCGGTCTGCATACTCAAGGGCGATCTTACGGCGAAGAGCCCCTATAACTCCAGCGAGCTTGAGCTCGTCGTTCCCGCCGATATTCCGGAAGGGAAGCTCGACCCCGTCCCCACGCCGGTGGACTATCCCGCCGCCCCCTGCGCCGAGCAGGACGTGAGCGGTAAGATGTTCGTCGCCAAGCAGAGCGTCGATACCGTCTATCCCATGTTCAAGATCGAGACGGCCACCGCCGTCAAGGTCGGCGACACGATCTACGCGACGGTGCAGGTGAATCCCGCCGCGAGCGGCGCTTTCACCTATTCCTATCTGTACTTCGGCACGCGCACGGCGCTTCTTGAGCAGCTCGATAAGGGCGGCGCGTTCGACGTCGTCGGCGGCGTGGCCGGAACGGCCACGCAGGCCTACCACTTCACGCTTCCGGCGAGCGCCGCCGGAACGCGCGTACCGGTCTGCATCCTCAAGGGCGATCTCACCGCGAAGAGCCCCTATAACTCCAGCGAGCTTGAGCTCGTCGTCCCCGCCGACATTCCGGAGGGAAAGGCCGACCCCGCCCCCACGCCGGTGGAGTACCCTGCTGCTCCCAGCGCCGAGCAGGACGTGAGCGGCAAGATGTTCGTCGCCAAGCAGAGCGTCGATACCGTCTATCCCATGTTCAAGATCGAGACGGCCACCGCCGTCAAGGTCGGCGACACGATCTACGCGACGGTGCAGGTGAATCCCGCCGCGAGCGGCGCTTTCACCTATTCCTATCTGTACTTCGGCACGCGCACGGCGCTTCTTGAGCAGCTCGATAAGGGCGGCGCGTTCGACGTCGTCGGCGGCGTGGCCGGAACGGCCACGCAGGCCTACCACTTCACGCTTCCGGCGAGCGCCGCCGGAACGCGCGTACCGGTCTGCATCCTCAAGGGCGATCTCACCGCGAAGAGCCCCTATAACTCCAGCGAGCTTGAGCTCGTTGTTCCCGCCGATATCCCCGAAGGCACCGGCTCGGGCGAGGACCCGGATAAGAAGCCGGAGGCCGCGCCCGCGATCCCGAAGCTGCCCGACGATCTGAAGGAAGCCGGCATCAAGGTTCTGAAGGCCGAGGACAGCGCGGAATTCAAGATGCTCACCGCCGCGAAGACCGGAATGGTCGTCGCGGGCGAGAAGCTGCTCATCCGCTTTGAGACCGCCAACACCTCGTTCGACAAGCTGTACTTCGGCTCCAAGGACGATGCGTTCAAGTCCCCCTATGTGCAGGGCACGGCGCGCAGCGGCGGCGGCTGGGTGTTCGAGTTTGAGCTGCCCGCGTCCTACCGCGGCACGCCCATGCCCATCGCCCTCGGCAAGCCGGACGGCGGCTGGTATACCACCAAAGACCTCGTGATCTCCATCCCCGCGGACGGAGACTGCGACACCGGCACGGAGATCTCCGATGCCGAAATGAAGATGGTCGCCGCCGGCGGCTTCAACGAGTCGAGCTTCAAGATCAGCTCCTCCACCGCCGCGCTCATCGGCGATACGATCTACTGCACCATCACCGGCGAAATGACCGGCGTCCACGCCGGAAAGCCCGCGGTGAAGCTCTATCTCGGCAGCCGCGACGATAAGGACAAGTCCTCCGCCGTTTCCGGCAGCGTGAACGGTCTGCAGACGACCTTCTCGTTCGGCGTCTCCGCGGACAAGCAGGGGACATCCATCCCCGTTGTCATCGGCTTTGCCGACGGCAGCTGGGACGAGAACCAGGATTTCTTCCTGAACATCCCGAGCTTTGGCCGCGCGTTTGACCCGAGCTATTACACCGACGGCGTGTACGATCTCTACGGCAACGCCTACCCCTATCTCGACAAGGTCGACAACCGCGGCTTCCCCGTGGACACGCAGTCCACGCTGACCGTTTCCGGCGACACCGTCACGATCAAGTGGGTCACCCGCGCGAGCGATACCGACAAGATCTACATGGGCCTTGTGACCGACCCGATGGCCACCCGTGAGGCGAATGCGATCGGCAACGCCGACTATGAGCCCATCGGCATGAACTACAAGGTGTTCTATATCACGCTCCCGAAGAGCGCGCTCGGCGACAAGATCCCCTTCGTGCGCCATTCGCCGCTGTGGTATCAGGATACGAACGGCTGGCTGGAGAAGCAGGATTATCTGGTTCTCACCGACTATCTGCCCCGTCTGACGGACGATACCGAGACGCGGCTGGACGATGCCGGTATCCGTCTGCTCGCCGGCGGCAGCCGGGTGGAGCAGAGCTTCAAGATCTCCTCTTCCTCCGCGGTGCTCAAGGGCACGACCATCACCTGCACCATCACCGGCAAGGCGGCCGGCAACAATTCCTCCAAGACGCCGGACAAGCTGTATCTGGGCGACCGCAGCGATAAGGATAAATCCGGCTATGTCACCGGCACGCAGAACCCCGACGGCACCACGACGTTCGTTTACACCGTGAACGCCGAGCGGCAGGGCTCCTACACGCCCGCGACGGTCGGCTTCTCCGATAACTCGTGGGACACCTCGCAGTCCTACTTCCTGAACGTCCCGAACTTCAACGGCACGTTTGACGCCTCCGCCTTCGCGGACGGCGTGTACGACCTCTTCGGCTATGCCGACACGAAAAACGGCGTCATCCCCGTCGACGCGGGCGCGACGCTGACCGTGTCCGGCGATACGATCACCATCAAATATGTCACCCGCACCAGCGGCTACAGCAAACTGTACTTCGGCTCCGTGAGCGACGACGAGGCGACGCGCGAGGCCAACGCGGTCTCCGCCGGCATCCTCAACGCGGACGATCCCTACAGCTACCGCGTGTTCTCCGTCACGCTGCCGAAGAGCGCCCTTGCGGAAGCCATCCCGTTTGTGAGCTGCAGCAAGAGCGGCGCGTGGAGCACGAAGCAGGATCAGCTCCTGCTGCCGCGCTTCCTGCCGCGCCTGAGCGGCGGTTCCGACCCCGTCGATCCGGTCGATCCGAGCGACCCGAGCTCGGTCATCAAGGACGGCACCACCTACACCACCACCGCCGAGACCGGCGCTGCGATGTTCAAGGTGCGCCGCGTCGTCATCACGGCGAAGGACGGCAAGTATCAGCTGACGCTCACGCTCAACGGCACCAGCTACGATTACCTCTACCCCGGCACCGGCACGCAGGCCGACGCCGTTGACCGGAGCGAGTGGGCTCCCGCCAAGGTCGTGAGCGGCACGATCGACGGCGAGACGCGCGACAACTGGCACACCTACACCATCACGGTGGATAAGCTGACGAACCCGCTGGCCGTCACCTCTCACAGCCATAAGAACGACAAGTGGTACGACCGCAGCATCACGCTGGACATCGGAAATCTCAAGCGCACCGCCGAGGACGGCAAGTATTCCGCCGCGGCCGAGTGCGACGCGGCGATGTTCAAGATCATCGATACGAAGCTCAACGTTGTGAACGGCGCGATCATGGCCACGCTGACGCTCAGCGGCACCGGCTACGATTACCTCTACCCCGGCACAGGCGACGAGGCCGAGAAGGACAAGGACAACTGGGCGCCCTTCGCCGTGGACGAAAACGGCAAGTACACCTACACCATTCCCGTGTCTGAGCTCGACAAGCCCCTCATCATCTCCTCACACAGCCTGAAAAACAACATCTGGTACGACCGCACGGTGACGTTCCGCTCCGATTCGCTCAAGAAGATCGGCGACGCGGCCGACCCCGTCACTCCGACACCCACGCCGACCCCGACGCCGACGCCTACCCCGAACCCCACCAATCCGGACAACGAATCCGATCACGAGACCGACACCAGCGGCTCCACCTCCCGCGTGGATAACAGCACGACGCTCAAGGACGGCGTCTACGCGCCCGACAGCTTCTCCTTCTCCGGCGGCTCCGGCCGCGCGCGCATCGTGTGCGACAAGGTCACGGTGAAGAACGGCCAGGCGTACGCTACCATCCGCTTCGTGAGCAGCAGCGGCAACCCGCCGCAGTACTCCTATGTGAAGGCCTCCGGCAACACCTATTACTCCAACGACGGCAGCACCTTCACGATCCCCGTGGAGCTCAACAAGAACAACCGCATTCTCGGCATGACCACCAAGATGTCCTCCGCGCACGAGATCGAGTACATCATCTTCGTGCAGCTCAAGACGAATGCGAACAACCAGAAGGACAACACCGACGGCAAAACGCTCAGCACCGAAGCGCCCGAGATCATGGGTCTCACGTTCCAGGAGGAGATCAAGCTCGAGCACGCGCAGTATCTCAAGCTCTTCCGCTATGAGGGCAACATCGTCCTCGCGGAGATCGACGTCATAAGCGACACGGTGCTCGACACCGACGAGGCGAAAGCCGAGATCGCCAAGGCGGACAGCGCCGCCGCGTCTGACGGCACGGAAGAAGCCGTCGCCGAGGAAGAGAGTGCCGACAACGCGCAGATCAAGGCCGACTACGTCGCTGGGCTCTATAAGCAAAACGTCCTGCGCTATCTGTTCGTTCCGGAAGGAACGGAGCTCCCCGCGGGCCTTGAAAAGCAGCTCATCATCGTGACGCTGCCGGCGAAGAGCATCTATCTGATGGACGAAACGCCCGTCGATACCTTTGAGATCTTTGAAGCGCTGAACCTTGTCAAGGTGTTCGGCGCGGAGACGAGCGAGAACGAGATCCTCAGCAAGGGCCTTGCCGACGGCAGCGTGCTGTACGGCGGCAGCTGGGATAAGCCCGAGTACAAGAAGCTCGTGCAGAACAAGACCGATCTCGCGATCACGTCCGGCAAGCTCCTGCCGCTGAGCGGGGAAACGCTCACCGAGCGCAAGCAGACCGCCCCCGCTGACGCGGAGAGCCTGACGGCGGTGGAGTATCGCGACCGTCTGTACGATCTGGCCGACCGCTTCGCCGTGCTCGATATCCCGATGCTCATCGACCGCTCCGCCGACGAGGCCGACGCTCTCGCGCAGGCCGACTGGCTGCGGCTCTACGGCATCCTCTTCGGCGACGAGACGACCGCCGAGCGCATGATCCGCGAAATTACCTCCCGGGAGGGTTAATGCATGAAACACACGACAAAGAGAATTTCGGCGCTTCTTCTGGCGCTGACGCTGCTTTTGACCGTCATGTCCGGCTGCGGGAGCACAACTCCCGCAGCCGCCGGGGCGACCGCCGCTCCGACGGCTGCCGCGGCCGAAGTCCCTGCGGCGGAAGACCCCGCCGCGGCTCCGGCTGACGCGCCGGTCATCGAAGGGCTGACCTTCACCGAAGAGTCACCGCTCAAGTACGCCACGGTATTCCGCCTTTTCCGTTATGAGGGCGGGTACACGCTCATCCGCATCGACAACGGCGGCGACTTCCTCGTCGTGCCGGAGGGCGCGGCGGTACCGGCGAAGATGGACAGCTCCGTCACGGTGCTGCAGCAGCCGCTGGACAAGATCTATCTTGCGGCTACCTCCGCCATGTCGCTCTTCGCCGCCGTGGACGCGCTCGACCACATCCGGCTCACCGGCACGCGCGAGTCCGGCTGGTACATCGACGCGGCCGTTGAGGCGATGCAGCGCGGCGATATCGAGTTCGCCGGCAAGTACAGTGAGCCCGACTATGAGCGCCTGATCGACGAGGAGTGCGATCTGGCGATCGAGTCCACGATGATCTACCACACGCCCAAGGTCAAGGAGATGATCGAGGATCTCGGCATCCCCGTGCTGGTGGACCGCTCCAGCTATGAGCAGCACCCGCTCGGCCGCACCGAATGGATCAAGCTCTATGCCGCCCTTGTCGGCAAGGATGCCGAGGCCGCGGAGTTTTTTGACCAGCAGGCTGCCATCATCACGCAGCTCGAGGGCTTTGAGAACACCGGCAAGACCGTCGCATTTTTCTTCGTGAACTCCGACGGTTCCATCGTCATCCGCAAGCCCACCGACTATATTCCCAAGATGATCGAGCTCGCGGGTGGCCGCTATGCCTTTGAAAACTTCGTGACCGACCAGACGAACACCTCCGTTTCCGTTACCATGGAGACGTTCTACGGCACCGCCGTGGACGCCGATGTGCTCATCTACAACGCCTCCATCGACGCGCCCATCTCGAGCATCAATGAGCTGCTCGCCAAGGACGCCCTGTTTGCCGACTTCAAGGCCGTGCAGGAGGGCAACGTCTGGTGCACGGGCAAATCGTTCTATCAGGCCACGGACATTGTCGGCGAAATGATCCGGGACATCCATCTCGCTCTCACCGGCGGTGCGGAGAGCGACATGACGTTCCTGACCCGCGTTTCCTGAAAACTATGACAGAAAAAACCGTCAATACGAATACCGCCCCGGCGCAAGCCGGGGCGTATCTCGTGCATCAGGCACGGCGGCGCGCCCGGTATGCGCTTGTGTTCTTCGTGCTCATCGCCGCCTTCTGCCTCATCACGGTGCTGAACATCAACATCGGCAACATCCCCATCCCGCTCGAGCGGATCGTGGAGATCCTGTTCACCAAGACCGGCAATCCCACGGAGGTGAATATCATCTGGAAGATCCGCCTGCCGCGCATCCTCATGGCGGCGATCCTCGGCGGAGCGCTCTCGCTCGCGGGCTTTCTGCTGCAGACGTTCTTTGAAAACCCGATCGCCGGACCGTTCGTTCTCGGCATTTCGAGCGGCGCGAAAATGGTCGTCGCGTTCGCGATGATCTATTTCATCCAGATCTTCGGCGTCGTGTCGTCGTATACGCTGATCCTTGCGGCGTTCGTCGGCTCGCTGCTCTCGGTCGGATTCATCCTGCTCTTCTCGCGGCGCATCCCGAGCATGTCCACGCTGCTCGTCGCGGGCATCATGATCGGCTACATCTGCACCGCCATCACGGACTTTACCGTGACGTTCGCGGCGGATTCCGATATCGTGAACCTGCACAACTGGTCCAAGGGCAGCTTCTCCGGCATGAACTGGAGCAACGTCGGCGTGGCGGCCACGGTCGTCGGCATCACCGGCGGCGCTACGTTTCTCATGGCCAAGCCCATCGGCGCGTACCAGCTCGGCGAGGCGTATGCCCAGAGCATGGGCGTGAACATCAAGGCGTTCCGCACGGCGCTGATCGTGCTCTCGAGCATCCTCTCCGCCACGGTGACGGCGTTTGCCGGACCGATCTCGTTTGTCGGCATCGCCGTGCCGTTCCTCATCCGGCACTGTCTGAACACATCCAAGCCGCTCGTGGTCATACCGGCCACATTCTTGGGCGGCGGCGTATTCTGTATGCTGTGCGATCTCATCGCGCGCACGGCCTTCGCGCCGACGGAGCTGAACATCAGCACCGTCACGTCCATTTTCGGCGCGCCGGTCGTTATCTACATGATGCTGCGCCGGAAGGGAGGACGGAAATGACGGATACGCCCTATTTTGTGATCGACGATCTCACGATCGGCTACCATAAGGTGCCGGTCATCCGCGATATCTCCGTCAAAGTACAGAAGGGCGAGATCATCGCGCTCATCGGCCCGAACGGCGCGGGCAAATCCACGCTGCTCAAGACCATCGCGCGTGACCTGGAACCGATCCGGGGGAAGATCTTTCTCGAGGGACGGGATATGCAGACGATCACCTATCGCGAGCTCTCCAAAAAGCTCGCCGTGATCCTCACCGAGCGCATCAAGGTCGAGCTCACGACCTGCCGCGACGTTGTGGCCACCGGCCGGTACCCGTACACCGGACGGCTCGGCGTGCTCCGCGGCGAGGACCAGCGCATCGTGGACGAAGCGATGGAGACCGTCCACGCGCTCGAGCTTGCCGAACGCGACTTCAACGCCATCAGCGACGGCCAGCGCCAGCGCGTGCTGCTCGCGCGCGCCATCGCCCAGCAGCCGGAGATGATACTGCTCGATGAGCCGACGTCGTTCCTCGACGTGCGCCACAAGCTCGACCTGCTCACCATCCTCACGCGCATGGCGCGCAAAAAGAACATTACGGTCATCATGTCGCTCCACGAGATCGATCTCGCGGAGAAGGTGGCCGACCGCATCCTCACCGTGAAGGGCGACACGCAGTTCGGCTTCGGCGCGCCCGGCGAGGTGTTCGAGGAGCAGGCCATCCGGAAGTTGTACGACATCGAGGACGGATACTTCGATCCGCTCTTCGGCAGCATCGAGCTCAAGAAACCCGCCGGCGACACGCCGGAGGTGTTCGTGCTCGCGGGCGCGGGGACGGGCATATCCGTGTACCGGAAGCTCCAGCGCGAGAACGTCCCGTTTGCGACCGGCGTGCTGTACGAAAACGATGTGGACTACCGGCTCGCGCGGCTGCTCGCCGCGGAGACGGTCTCCGTGCCGGCATTCGCCGCGCCGGACGATGCCGTATACGAAAAAGCGTTTGAAACGATGCGCCGCTGCGGCAGGATCCTCCTCGCCGGAGATGCTGCCCGGACGCCGAACGCGCCGCTCCTCGCGCGCGCGAAGGCCGCGGGGCTCACGGTGCTCGACGCGAAAACGGAAGGATGGACGCTGTGAAAGAAAATAAAGGAATGTTTTACGCCGTAGGCGTCGGCCCCGGCGATCCCATGTGGATGACGCGCGAGGCGTGCGCCGTGCTGGAGGCATGCCCCGTGATCGCCGCGCCGCAGACCGCTTCGGGCGAGATGCTCGCGCTTTCCATCGCGCAGGGCGCGGCAGAGCTCGGCGGAAAGACCGTTCTGCCGCTCTCGTTCGCCATGTCGCGCGACGCCGCCGTCCGCGCCGCGGGGTACGCGCATGCCGCGGACGCCATCGCGCCGGAGCTCGACGCCGGACGGGACGTCGCCATGGTGAATCTCGGCGATGTGTCCATCTACGCCACGGCGTATTATGTGCTCGACGAGCTGCGCCGCCGCGGGTACGATACGCGCATGGTCCCCGGCGTTGCGAGCTTTTCCGCCGTGGCAGCGGCGCTCGGCCGGAGCCTCACGGAGATGGAGCTGCCGCTGCATATCTATCCCGCCGGAGCGTCCGATCTTGATGCCGCGCTTGCCCAGCCCGGCACCAAGGTGCTGATGAAGTCCGGCAAAGCCATCGGCGAGACCGCCGCGGCGCTCTCGCGGCACGGTCTGGCGGAGGAATCCGCCATGGTCGCCGACTGCGGCCTGCCCACGCAGCAGGTGTTCGAGACGATGACCGGCCTGCCGGAGAAGATCAGCTATTTTGCCACGGTGATCGTGCCGGACAGCAAAGAATAAGAGCAGCTCCGCCGCCTTTCGCGGCGCTGCCCGTCATAAAAGAAAATCCTCTCTCTGCACAGCGCAGAGAGAGGATTTTTCGTATGTCCTTATTTGAGATCGGGATTGGATACCTCGGTATAATCCGGCGTCGGGGCAGCCGTCGGAGCCGCCGTCGCGGGAGCGACCGGCACGGCCGGATCGGCGGGGTTGGCCGGCGCGGCGGGCGTTGCCGTCGCCGCGGGGGCGTCGGCCGTTTCGCGCAGCAGCTCACCGGCGGCCCAGCCGTAGCGGTCGTCGGCGGTGCGCAGGAGCACCCAGCCGTTCTGCTTGGCGAGGATCTCCACCGTGTCGCCCATATTGAGCGCCATGTTCTCGCCCCAGTCCATGCCGGGGCCGTAGTGAACGGCGAGCATGTACGGGATGACGGTGGCGGTCTTTGCCTCGTCATACCAGAACTCATCCGCCGGACGGTAGACGTAGCCGAGCATCTCGGCGGTGATCGTGTCGCGCAGGAGCGGGGCGGGCGTGGGCGTCGGCTCCGGCGTGGGCTCCGGCGTAGCGGTGGGCTCCGGCGTCGGCTCCGGGGTGGGTGTGGGCGCTTCGGTCGGCGTGGGCGTCGGCGTCTCGGCGGCCCGCTGCGCGCGCAGATCGTCAAGCTGCACCTGCACGGCCGTCAGCTCCTGTGAGAGCGTTTCGGCGCGGGTGTTCGCGGTCTGCAGACGCATGTAAAGCAATACGATGATAGCGGCAAACAGGAGAAGGAGCACAACGAGTGCGATCAGAAACGGCTTGAGCGGATCGCGGTAGATCTCCTCCGGGGACTCGTCTTCGTATTCCGGATAATCTCGGGGCATGGTATAGCCTCCTTATCACTCACGAGGAATCTTTGTTATTCTATCAGACTTTGCCGCATAGGTCAAGATTTGGCGGCAAATGGGCTGATTTGGCAGATAAAACGGCCCTCCCGCCATGAAAGCGGGAGAGCCGTGAAGGGGGTAAGGTTATTTGCGCAGCGTAACGGTGAATTCGTCGTCGCCGTTATCGGCTGCGGTCACGGTATAGCCCTGGCTTTCGCCGAAGCGCGTGACGTTTTCGACGGCGCACTTGTTATCGACAAGCACCTGCAGCTCGCCGGGAGCGTCCGCCTTGATGGCCTTCTGCGCCATGATGACTGGCTGGGGGCAGGCAAAGCCTCTCGCATCAACGGTTTTCATGGGCTTATTCCTCCGCCTTCTTCGTGAAGAGCAGGGAGACCACGAGCACCACGACGAAGCCGACGATCACCGCGATCTTGCCGTTGCCGGTCGGGCCGTCGGCAGAGGAGGCGAGCTTCAGGTTGTGGCAGAACGCCGCGCCGCACATCATGCCGAGAACGGTGACGGCGCTGTCGCTCTCGCCCTGGCCGGCGAGAATGAGCTGACGCAGCGGGCAGCCGCCGAGCAGGACGCAGCCCCAGCCCATGAGGGCGGTGCCGAGGAAGTTCCAGAGACCATCGTTGTGCGCAACGGGCTGGCCGGTGAAGCCGGGGTTGAACTTGCCGAGAATGAGGTTGCCGACGAGCACCGTGAGAATGATCGTCACGAAGCCGGCGACAAGGCCGAAGTCCTTGAACATGACGGCGTTGCGGATGCCGCCGACCATGCACATACGGCTGCGCTGGCAGAGCGCGCCGACGACGAGACCCGCGACGAGCGCGAGACCCCACGCGGCATGCATGCTGCCGGGACCTTTTTCGGAGAACTTGAAGATCGCCGGAGCGGCGAGCCAGAGGACGAACAGCAGCACATAAACGACCGGGAAGGCGGCGCCTTCGGCGAGCGTCTGCTTATAGCTGCGGCCGAGCGTGAAGCCCTTCTTGAGGAACACAACGCCCACAAGAATGCCCACGATGAAGCCCACAAGACCGACAAGGGCGTTCCAGTCGCCGCCGCCGATACGGATGACCATACGCAGCGGGCAGCCGAGGAACATCAGCGCGCCGATCATAACGAACACGCCGAGAAGGAAGCGAATCATCGGGGAAGAGCCGCCGCGGCCCTTGAATTCCTTCGCCGCGACCGCCGCGATGAGCGAGCCGAGCAGGATGCCGACGATCTCCGGACGGAAGTACTGCACGACCTCCGCGCCGTGCAGACCGAGAGCGCCGGCCGTGTCGCGCAGGAAGCAGGCGATGCAGAAGCCCATGTTGCCGGGGTTGCCGTGCGCGCCCAAAACGAGCGCCGCAATGCCGATCACAAGTCCGGTGACGAGGATCAGCCAGTTGTTTTTGAACCAGTTGCTTTTCACAATTTTTCCCTCTCTCTTTCAAAACTGTGCTTTAACGGCTTCATTATACGACGTCTCCCCGGAAAATGCCAAACGGTAAATCGGATATCGCCTGTGGCTCTATCGGAGAAACAGATAGAACGAGTCGTCAATGCAGCGTCCGGCGATCCAGGAGAAAGTCAATGAACGCGCGCGCGGACTTTGTCGGGCGGCGGTCGCGGGAGCGGATCATGTAGATCTCGCGCTCGTTGTTTTTCCCGACGAGAGGGAAGGAGAGAAGCTCCTTTGTCGCGCCCGCGGCAAGACCGGAGACGACGGCGCAGCCGAGCCCGCACGCCACGGCGCGCAGCACGGCCTCGCTGTTGTCGATGCGCGCGACGATGTTGAGCGCGCCGGAGTCGATGCCGTTTTCGGTGAAGAATTTCTGCCCGGCGAGCTGCGTGCCGGAACCGCCCTCGCGGAAGATGAGAGGCTCGCCGAGCAGCGCGTTGCCCGATTCCCCGGCGTCGAACATGGCGCGGTAGCGCGGCGTGTCGGGTGTGACGAGCACGAGCGGATCGGTGGCGATGCAGTCGTAGGTAAGCTCGCGCGTGTTCAGCACCGCGCCGACGAAGCCGATGTGCGTTTCGCCCTGCAATACGGCGGTGTGGACGGCGGCGCTGTCGCCGCTGCGGAGCAGAAAGCGGAAATCCGGGTTTTCCCGGTGAAAGTCGCTGATGAGCTGCGGGAGGATATACTGCATCGGGATGGACGACGCCGCGAGCGATACCTCGCGGGAGGTCTGCTCCTCCAGCTCGCGGGAGAGCTCGGCGCAGCTCTGGAGAATGGTGTGCGCATGGTCGTATACGCGCCGCCCCTCCTCGGTGAGCGTGATGCGCCGCTTGCCGGAGCGGACGAGCAGCGGCACGCCGATGTCCTTTTCGAGCGCGAGAATGTGGCCGCTCACGGTGGACTGTGCGAGATAGAGCGCCTCCGCCGCGGCGGTGAAGCTGCCGCGCTCGACCACGGCGCAGAAGGCCTCGAGCTGTTTGAGATTCAGTGTCTGCATGGCGCTCTCCTTATTAAAGCTCGCGCAGGTACACACCCGCGATCTCGGGAAGCCCCGGTTCGTTTTCAATGCGCTCGCGTTCCTCCGGCGGCGCGGCCCACGCGATGCCGCAGTCGGCAGTGATGCTCCGCGGCGCGGGGATGAGCCGTCCGGGGATGTTTCGCTCCTGGCAGAGCTTTTCCGTCGCCATCGCAGCGGCGGTCGTGTGGAACGTGAAGATCACGTATTCTTTCTTTTCGCGTACTCTCATAGGGCAATATCGCGGACGGCATCCGCCGCCTGTTCCGCTTCCTCCATCGTATTGAACCAGCCGAACGAAAAGCGCACCGCGCCCTGCGAAACGGTACCGAGCGCCTCGTGCATCCGCGGCGCGCAGTGCGCGCCGGAGCGCACGGCGATGCCGTATTCGTCGGAGAGAATTTCCGCCGCCTCGCCGGAATCCATGTCGCCGATGTTGAGCGTGACGATCGGCGCGCGGTCCTGCGTGAAGTCGCCGTACACCGTGACGCCCGGCAAGGCGGATACCTTATTATAAAAAGCGCTCATAAGCGCGGTCTCGTGCGCGTGGATGGCGGCGGGGGTGATCTCGTTCAGGAAATCCACCGCCGCGGACAGCCCCGCGATGCCGTGGCCGTTGAGCGTGCCGCTCTCGAGCCGCGTCGGATATTCCTCCGGCTGCTCGCGCCGGTAGGACTGCACGCCCGTGCCGCCGGTCTTGAGCGGGCGGATCTCCACACCGGGTGCGGCGATGAGCCCGCCGGTCCCCTGCGGCCCCATCATGCCCTTGTGCCCGGTGAAGCAGAGGACGGAAATGCCGTCGCGCTGCGCGTTCAGGTCAAAGCTGCCCGCCGTCTGCGAGGCGTCGAGGATAAATAGAAGGCCGTGCTCGCGCGCAAAAGCGCCGATGCGGGATGCGTCCAGCGCGTTGCCGGTGAGATTGGAAGCGTGCGTGCAGACGATCGCGCGGGTGTTCGGCCGCAGCGCGCGGGGGAGATCGGCATAATCGATGCAGCCGCGCGCATCGGCGCGCAGGAACGTGACCTCCACGCCCTCCTGCTCCAGCCGGTAGAGCGGGCGGAGCACGCTGTTGTGCTCGAGATCGGTCGATATCACGTGGTCGCCGGGCCGGAGAAGCCCGAAAATGGCAGTGTTGAGCGCCTCGGTCGAGTTCTGCGTGAAGCACACGCGCGACGGGTCCGCCCCGCCGAAAAAGGCGCAGAGCTTTTCGCGCGCGGCGTATACCACGCGCGCGGCGGAAAGCGCGCTCACGCTCGCGCCGCGGCCGACGTTGCCCAGCGAGCACAGCGCCTCGCTCACCGCGCGCACCACGCCCTCCGGACGGCGGAGCGATGTGGCGGCGTTGTCGAGATAGATCATAAAAAACCCCTCCCGGAGATATTATCCCCAAGAGGGTAGCACGTTTGCCTTATTTCGTCAAGAAATCCGATAGTAAAATCGGAATTAAGAATGATCTTTCGTTTCCAGAAACGTGGCGTGCAGACAGCGGAGGGTTTCAAGGCTCTGCGCTTCTGGAACATGCACGGTAAGGCGCCCGTCGGTAAGAAGCACGGCGTCCGGGGAGAGCCCCGCCTCCCGCAGCGCCGCGGCCGCCCGTTCGGGGAGAGAGGCGAACGTGTGCAGATGCGTGCCGACGAGCGAGACGAGAGCGCCCGAGCGTGTCACGGCGGTGAGACGGCCTTCGTCCTCCGGCAGCGGCAGAGGGCGGATGACGGTGCCGGGCGCGGGGACAAGACTGGAGAGCACCGTGAGCGGGACGGCAAAGCGCAGCGCGAGCGCCGCGCTGCGTTCGTGCAGCACCTGCGAGCCGAGCGAGGCGAGCCGGAGCATCTCCTCACTGTCCACGGCGGTCAGCCGCCGCGCCTCCGGAATGAGCCGGGGATCGGCGGTGAATACGCCCTCCACGTCGGTATAGATGCGGCACTCGTCCGCGCGCAGCGCCGCGGCCGCGGCCACGGCGGTCGTATCCGAGCCGCCGCGCCCGAGCGTCGTGATGTCGTTTCCGGGGCTCACGCCCTGAAAACCGGCGATGAGGACGACCTTCCCCTCGTCCAGCTCACGGCGCACGCGCTCCATCGAGAGACGACGGATGTGCGCGTCGCCGTATGTCTCATCCGTGCCGACGCCTGCCTGCCAGCCGGTGAGCGACACGGCGGGAAGGCCCATTTCCTCAAGCGTCATCGCCATGAGCGCGACGCTTGCCTGCTCGCCGGTGGCGAGCAGCATGTCGAGCTCGCGCTTTGAGGGGCTGCGGCTGTAGTGCGCGGCGGTAGATAAAAGCGCGTCCGTCGTTTTCCCCTGCGCCGAGAGCACCGCCGCGACGGAGTGCCCGGCGCGCACCGTATCGGCGATGAGGTGCGCCGCGCAGCGGACGCGCTCGACCCCGGCGAGCGAGCTTCCGCCGAATTTTTCCACGAACAGCATATCGATAAAACCTCCGGAATGGCAAAATGGGATTTGACACTCCATTGTATTCGCCCGCCGCGATGCGCGCCATTTTGGACAATAAAAAAGGCTCCCTTGGGTAAAGGGAACCTTTCATGGGCAGAGCATAGCCCTGCCCATGCGAGGGGAAATAGGATCGTTATTGGCTCCCTTGTGTAAAGGGAGCTGTCAGCGAAGCTGACTGAGGGATTGTAACCTCTGGAAAACGACAATCCTTCCGTCTTTTGCCTTCGGCAAAATCCACCTCCCTTTGCACAAGGGAGGCTTTAATTAGGTCTTATCCCGCTAAAATCTCCGCGCGGATGACACCGTCGGCGGCGACGAGGCGGTTCATGAGCGTTTCCATGCTCTCGCTCATTCCGGCGGTCTCGGCGCTGATGGTGATCGTGGCGCAGCCGCTCACCGGAATGCTCTGATTGATCGTGAGGATATTCGCGCCGCACTGGGCGAACACGCTCAGCACCGCCGAGAGCAGCCCCGTCTGGTCGCGCAGCATCACCTGGAACGTCAGAATGTGGCCGTGGCGCAGATCCTGAAACGCCGTGATCGAGTCCTTATACTTATAAAATGCGCTCCGGCTGATGCCGACGCGGTTGACCGCGTCGCCGACCGTGCTGCACTCGCCGGTCTGCAGAAGCTCCTTCGCTTCCATGACCTTGAGAAAGATCTCCGGCAGCATGTCCGCCTCCACCAGATAGTAGGTGGGGAGATTTCGGTTCGCCATATGTGTCCCTCCGTGAAAAGCATTTGTTTTCGGTGTGCAAATCATATCATCCGCGGCGGAAAAATGCAAGTGCAATTTCCGTGCAGGGCGGACATTGAAAAATTGCAAAAACCGTGTATAATACTTTTATTCATTGAAAGAGAAGGGGAACGCCCATGAAAGCCATCGTATCCGTATTTGCGCGCGACGCCAAGGGAATCACCGCGTACATCACCGCCGCGCTCGCCGAGCAGAACATCAACATTCTCGACATCAGCCAGACGCTCATGCAGGGCTACTTCACAATGATCATGCTCGTTGATCTTGCCGAGTGCGAAATGCCGTTCGATATGCTCTCGCAGCATCTTCGCTCCGTCGGCGAGGCGCGCGGGCTTGCGGTACACGTGCAGCGGCAGGATATTTTCGACGCCATGCACCGGATCTGAGGAGGGCACCATGAGCTATTTCCTCAATACCGACGAGATCGTCCAGACCATCCGGATGATCGAGCAGGAGCATCTTGACGTGCGCACGATCACGCTGGGGCTGAGCCTTCTCGACTGTGCCACCGGCGATATCAAGAGAACCGCGGAAAAGGTCTACGAAAAGATCTGCCGCGAGGCGCACGACCTTGTCCCCGTGGGCGAGGCCATCGAGCGCGAATTCGGCATCCCCATCGTGAATAAGCGCGTGTCCGTTACGCCCGTGGCGCTCATCGCGGGCGGGTGCGGGGATGACCTTGTCCCCATCGCGGAGGCAATGGACCGCGCCGCGCGCGAGGTCGGCGTGAACTTCATCGGCGGCTTTTCCGCCCTTGTGCAGAAGGGCTTCACGACCGGCGACCGCAGTCTCATCGCCTCCATTCCCGAGGCGCTCGCGCGCACAGAGCGCGTCTGCGCGAGCGTGAACGTCGGCTCGACGCGCGCGGGCATCAACATGGACGCTGTGGCGGAGATGGGCCGCGTCATCAAAAAGTGCGCCGCGCTCACCGCCGATACGGACGGACTCGCGTGCTCGAAGCTCGTCGTTTTCTGCAACGCGGTGGAGGATAACCCGTTTATGGCGGGCGCGTTCCACGGCGCGGGCGAGGCCGAAAGCGCGGTGAACGTCGGCGTTTCCGGCCCCGGCGTCGTCTATCAGGCGCTGCAGGAGTGCAAGGGCGAGAGCTTTGACGTCGTGGCCGAGACGATCAAGCGCACGGCGTTTAAGGTCACGCGCATGGGGCAGCTCGTCGCACGGGAGGCGTCCCGGCGGCTCGGCGTGCCGTTCGGCATCGTCGATCTCTCGCTCGCGCCGACCCCGGCGGTGGGCGACAGCGTGGCGCGCATTCTCGAAACCATGGGACTGGAGGTCTGCGGTACCCACGGCACGACCGCCGCGCTTGCCCTGCTGAACGACGCGGTGAAGAAGGGCGGCGTGATGGCCTCCGGCCACGTCGGCGGGCTCTCCGGCGCGTTTATCCCGGTCTCGGAGGACGAGGGCATGATCGCCGCGGCGCGCGAGGGAACGCTCACGCTCGATAAGCTCGAGGCGATGACGTGCGTGTGCTCCGTGGGGCTCGACATGATCGCCGTGCCGGGCGATACGAGCGCCGAAACGCTCTCCGCGATCCTCGCGGACGAGGCCGCCATCGGCATGATAAACAATAAGACCACTGCCGTCCGGCTTATCCCCGCGCCGGGCAAGACCGTGGGCGACACGGTGGAGATCGGCGGGCTTTTCGGCGAAGCGCCGGTCATGCCGGTGCACGCGGCGTCGAGCGCGGAGTTCATCGCCCGCGGCGGCCGCATCCCCGCCCCGCTCCACTCGCTGAGGAACTGAATTTGCTATGGAAAATCCCGCTGCCGTGAGACAGCGGGATTTTTCGTGCAATTTTACAAGCTTTGCAGAGTTTGCTCCCGCAGAAGCAAATAAATAGCAAGCTCGGCTCGCAAACGTGCGAGCGGAGCGAGTGCGCTGCGGCGAGCCGTTATCCTCTCAAACAAACCCTCAACGAAGTGGGGTTTGTTTGATAATTTTTATATCCCCAGCGCGGCGAGGGTGAGGATGCCTAGGTTGGCGTTCCAGATGCTTTCAAACTGTGAGAGCGGGAGCGGGTTTTCGCCGAGGCCGCATTCGATCGTGTAGCCGGGGCGGTCAAAATTCTGAATGAACCAGTCCTTATATCCGGCAAAGCCGGAGGCGTAGGGCGTGTCCTCACAGGCGTAGCCGCTCACGGCGGCGAACCGCTCGGCGAGCGCGCGGCTGCCCTCCGGCTCAAAATTTAAGTACTTCCAGTAGATGACATTGCCCTGCGTGTGGTACGCCAGCACGAGCGCGGGGTCGAGCGCTTCGGTAAAGGCGGCAAGCGCGGTCGCCTCCGGCGCTGTGAGGGGCGCTTCGCCGACAAAGTCGCGCGGCGCAGGGCGGTCGTAGCCCTGCGCGAACTTGATCGCGCGGGCCGTGTCCCACCCGGCGGGGTACTGCAAATTGAGATCGATGCCTGCGATGTTCGCCTTCCAGCCGTCCGGATAGGGGACCGCGGGGAACTCTGCGGCGATGACCGCGGTGCGCTCCTTCGCTTCGCCCTCCGGCAGAGAGCCCGTCACGAGATCGACGCCGTCCGGATCGACGAGCGGCACGAGCGTGAGTGCGGCGCGGAAGAGGATGTCCTCCGCCGGGTAGCCGAACACGGTCTCGCCCGCGGCGGCCGCGCGGAGCAGCGTTTCAAGATACTTCATCAAAAGCGGCGTTGTGATCCACTCGTTCGCGTGGTGCGCGGCGCTGTAGAGCACGCGGCGCAGCCCGTCGCCTGCCGTGAGCGCCCAGATCGGGCGGGAGAGGGCGCTGCGCCCGATGCTCTCGGCGCGAAGCTGCGGATACCGGTGCGTCAGTCCGTCCACGGCGCAGTCCATGAGCGCGCTGCACCACGGGATATCCGTCGGCACGACGGAAAACGGCAGCGGCACGGTGATCCGCTGCCCGGGCCGCAGCGCGAACGGGTCGAGCGCCGGGTTTGCCGTTTCGATCGCGCCGAGCGAGGCGTCGTACCGCTCGGCGAGCGAGAAGAGCGTATCGCCGGGCCGCACCGTGTGCACGGCGTACCCGCGAAGCCATGGCGCGAGCGCGCGCTCGGTCTCCGCGCCGAATATGCCGTCCGGCGTCAGGCCGTGCGTGCGCTGGAAGGCCTGCAAAGCGCTTTTCGTCGCCCCGCCGAAAACGCCGTCGGGCGCGGGAGCGCCGTACTGTGCGCGGCGGAGCGACAGCTGCAAAAGCGCGACCTCCGCGCCGGTGGAGCCGGTTTTCAAAATCTGCATGACATTTCCTCACGATGAAAAAATTTTGGCAGGCATGAGAGAAAAACGGAAGGATACCATAGTAAAAAC
>OJPP01000034.1_pt1 | contig 50583 bp, 39 predicted proteins | sample 1598521 | NCBI WGS metagenome assembly OJPP01 (sample SAMN03922490, study PRJEB24848) | human gut metagenome | isolation source: stool sample | host: Homo sapiens | place: Germany | collected 2011-05 | reverse complement strand
GCGTATGTCCATCATGATCTCGGCGATCGGCGTTTCGTACTTTCTGCAGAACTTTGCCACCTATCTCTTCACGGCGCAGCCAAAGTCGTATCCGTATGCGGAGATGGGCTTTCTCAGTAAAACGGTGAAGCTTGGCGAGATCTCTACGACGCTTGTTACGTTCATTACGCCCATCCTCACCGTGATCCTTGTTCTGGCGCTGGCGTTCCTCATCCGCAAGACGAAGATCGGCATGGCGATGCGCGCGGTATCGCGTGATTTTGAAACGTCCTGTCTCATGGGCATCAAGATCAACCGCGTCATCAGCTTCACGTTCGCCGTCGGCAGCGCACTGGCCGCCATCGGTTCGGTGCTGTATTTCATCCCGCGCTCGTCGGTGTATCCGCTGGCCGGTTCTCTGCCCGGGCTCAAGTGCTTTGTCGCCGCGGTGTTCGGCGGCATCGGCTCCATTCCCGGCGCGCTGGTGGGCGGCTTCCTCATCGGTCTTTGCGAAACGTTCATCAAGGGCAGCGCCTATTCCGAGTTCAGCGACGTTTTCACGTTCGTCGTGCTGATCCTCGTGCTGCTCGTCCGTCCCACCGGCCTGTTCGGTGAGAAGCTGAAAGAGAAGGTGTGAGCATGAGTCAAAAGAAAAAAACGATCTGTTCCGCCGTCGGTTTTCTCTGCATCGCGGCGGTCATCGTCTGCGCCGGCGAGCTTGTTCCGCGTACGTCGATGTTCCGCACGGTTTTGCAGCTCGGCGCGATCTATGCGCTGCTTGCGGTGTCCATGAACCTCTGCAACGGTTTCACGGGGCTCTTTTCTCTCGGTCAGGCGGGGTTTATGACGCTTGGCGCTTATACCTACGCCATTTTCACGATCCCCACGGCGGCACGCCCCGGCGTGTACTATCTTTACGGCGTTGCTGACTGGCTTGCCGATCTCCATCTGCCGATCATCGCAGCGCTGCTTGCCGCCGGCGTTGTCGGCGCGCTCTTTGCCGCGCTCATCGGCGCGCCGGTCCTCAAGCTCAAAAGCGACTATCTCGCCATTGCGACGCTCGGCTTTGCGGAGGTCGTCCGCATCGTTGTCGCCTCCTCGCCGCTCAACCGCATTACGAACGGCTCTCTTGGGCTGACGAAGATCCCCGGCTTCTCGTCCTACTACGGCATTTTCATCGTTGCCGCCGTTTGCATCACGCTGATCGTCCTTATCATCAACTCTTCCTACGGCCGCGCGTTCAAGGCCATCCGAGACGATGAGATCGCAGCGGAGGCAATGGGCATTGCTCTTGCCAAGCACAAGCAGATGAGCTTTATCATCAGCTCGTTCTTCGCGGCCATCGGCGGCGCGCTGATGGCAATGTTCCTCGGCGCGGTGTCTTCCACAACGTTCACCATCGCCGTGACGTATTTTATCCTGCTCATTGTTGTCATCGGCGGCATGGGCAGCGTGACGGGCAGCGTTATTTCGGCGTTTCTCGTCATTGCGAGCCGCGAATGGTGGCTGCGTTTTCTGGACAAAACAACGTACATCGGCGATTTCCGCGTGCCCCTGCTCAAGACCGGCTTCCGTATGGTCGTGTTCTCCGTGATCCTCATGGTCGTGGTGCTGTTCTTCCGTACCGGCATTATGGGCGATAAGGAGTTCAGCTGGGACCGCATCGCGGCGCGCTGCAAAAAGCTCTTCGGCGGAAAAAAGGCTGCGGTCTCCGGAGGTGAAAACCATGAGTGAATCAATGCTCCGCATGGAAAACGTCACCATGCAGTTCGGCGGCGTCGTGGCGGTGAACAATCTCTCGCTCAACGTCGATAAGGGCGAGATCGTCGCGCTCATCGGCCCCAACGGCGCGGGCAAAACGACGGCCTTCAACTGCATTACCGGCGTATACCAGCCGACAAACGGCAAGGTGTTTTTTGAGGATAACCTCATGGTCTCCGCGCATCCGACGGGGAAGATGCAGAAGGAATATCAGGGCATGAACGCCGAGATGTATCTCAAGGATAAAATTCTCGACCCGACGCCCGACCAGATCACAAAGCTCGGCATTGCCCGCACGTTCCAGAACATCCGACTGTGGAAATCCATGACGGTGTTTGAAAACGTCCTTACAGCCAAGCACCTGCGCGCGAAGCAGAACATTTTCAGCGCGGCGCTCCGCATCTCCCTGGCGGAGGACCGGCGCATGGAGAAGGAGACGATGGAGCTGCTTGAAGAGCAGAACCTCGCGCAGTACCGCAACGATCTTGCAACGTCTCTGCCGTACGGCCTGCAGCGGCGGCTGGAGATCGCCCGCGCGCTTGCGACCGACCCGAAGCTTCTCCTGCTCGACGAACCGGCCGCCGGCATGAACCCGCAGGAGACCGAAGAGCTCGGCCAGTTCATCATGCAGATCAAGAAGAAATACGATCTCACGATCCTTATGATCGAGCACCACATGGAGCTCGTTATGAAATTCTCCGACCGCATCTATGTGGTCGATTTCGGCAGACTCATCTCGCAGGGCACGCCCGCCGTTGTACAGGATGACCCGAAAGTTATTGAAGCGTATCTGGGGGTGGCGGAAGAATGAACGAGATCCTCTCCATTCACGATCTCAGCGTGAACTACGGCGGCATTGAAGCCGTCAAGGGCATTTCCTTTGATGTGCATGAAGGCGAGATCGTAACGCTCATCGGCGCGAACGGCGCGGGCAAAAGCTCGACGCTCCGCACGATCGCCGGGCTTGTAAAGCCCTCCGGCGGCACGATCAACTTCCGCGGCGACAACATCACCGGGCGCGACGCCACGACCATCGTGAAAAAAGGCATCACGCTCGTCCCGGAGGGACGGCACATTTTCCCCGATCTCACGGTGCTCGAAAATCTCAAGGTCGGCGCGTATCTCCGCAGCGACGACATCTCCGGCGATATCCAGTGGGTATACGACCTTTTCCCGCGCCTGCGCGAGCGCTCGTGGCAGGCGGGCGGCACGCTTTCCGGCGGTGAGCAGCAGATGCTGGCTGTGGGTCGCGCGCTCATGGCACGCCCGAAGCTCATTATGATGGACGAGCCGTCGCTCGGCCTTGCGCCGCTCGTTGTGCGCGATATCTTTGAGATCATCCGTCAGATCAACCACCAGGGCGTATCCATTCTGCTCATCGAGCAGAACGCGAACATGGCGCTCAAGGTCGCCGACTCCGCCTACGTCATGGAGACCGGATGCATCACGCTCTCCGGCGCGGGCAAAGACCTTCTGAACAACGAGGCCGTAAAAAAGGCGTATCTCGGTACATGATTGACATTCGACCCGCGGGACTGTATTATCCACTATATAGTCCCACGGGTCTCTTTTTATTAAGGAGAAATCACCTATGCATATCGTTACAAGTACGGATATCCTTCTCCCGCGCGCCGAGGATATGGGCGCGTGGAGCGTGATCGCGTGCGACCAGTTTACGTCCGAACCGGAATACTGGGCCGCGGCGGAAGCGCGTGCGGCGGAAAAGCCGAGCACGCTTTCTCTCATGCTGCCGGAGGCGTGGCTGCACACCGCGCGCGCCGACGGCGCGGACGGACGCATTGCCGATACGATGCGCCGCTATCTCGCGGAGGGTGTTTTTCAAACGGTCCCGGACAGCTTTATCTATGTAGAGCGCACGCTGTCGGACGGACGCTTCCGCCGCGGCCTCGTTGCGGCGCTCGATCTTGAGCAGTACGATTTTACCGGAACGCATCGTGCGAGCGTCCGCTCCACGGAGGGCACGGTAGAGGAGCGTCTGCCGCCGCGCGTGAACATCCGCCGCGGCGCGCCGCTCGAAATGCCGCATACGCTCCTTCTGATGGACGACCGGACAGACAGTGTCCTGTCTCTCGCGGAAAAGACGAAGGACACACTGGAAAAGGTCTACGATTTTGATCTTATGCTCGGCGGCGGCCACATCGCCGGCTGGCGCGTGAGCGGGGAGACGAAAGCGGCGGTGCAGTCGGCGCTCGACGCGCTCGATAATGCGGCATTGCAGCGGGAAAAATACGGTGACGCAGCGGAAAACGGCAAGCTCACCTTTGCCGTCGGCGACGGCAACCACTCGCTCGCCGCTGCCAAGCGGTTCTGGGAGGAAAAGCGCGAAACTCTGCCGGAAAACGAGCGGGAGACCGATCCCGCCCGCTTTGCGCTCGTGGAGATCGAAAACATCCATGAGCCGTCGCTCGATTTTGAGCCGATCCACCGCGTGATCTTCGATACCGATACGACGGCTTTTGCTGCGGAATTTACAGCGCATCGGACGGAATGGGAAGCAGAGGACAAAACGCTCGGCGAGCGCGTTGCGGCGGCGGAGAGCTTCTGCCGCGCTTATATCGCCGCGCACGGCGGCTATATCGACTATATCCACGGCGACGACACGGCGCGCTCTCTCGGCGAAAAGCCGAACTGCGCCGCGGTGCTGCTGCCACCGGTCGAAAAGAGCGGGCTTTTCCTTTCTGTACTCAAAAACGGCGCTCTGCCGAAAAAGAGCTTTTCCATGGGCAATGCACGGGATAAGCGCTATTATCTCGAATGCCGGAAGATCCGTTAAAACAGCTTCATATAACATAAAATCACCAAGGAGGTTCGACAATGAAAGAAGTCAAAAACCCGAAAAAACCGTTGGCGTATTATTACTCCATTACGCTCATTGCGCTGCTTCTTTTCAACATCTTCGTCGCGCCGCTTCTGAACCGGCAGCACGTGGAGCAGACGGATTACAGCACCTTTATGCGCATGATCGCCGAAAAGAAGATCGGCAAGGTCGATGTGAGCGACACGGAGATCGTATTTACCGACAAGGACGACAATACGATCTATGTGACCGGCGTTATGTACGATCCGACGCTCACGCAGCGCCTGTACGATTCTGGGGCGGAGTTTGCCAAGGATATCGAACAGACGATGTCGCCGGTGCTGAGCTATCTTTTAACGCTCATTCTGCCGCTGGTCATCTTTGTCGTTTTTGGTCAGTTCATGCGAAAGAAGCTCATGGATCAGATGGGCGGCAAGGATGTCATGTCCTTCGGCATGGGAAAGAGCAACGCCAAGATCTACGTCCAGTCCACGCACGGCATTCGCTTTGACGATGTCGCCGGGGAGGACGAGGCAAAGGAGAGCCTTGCCGAGATCGTGGACTATCTCCATAATCCGAGCAAGTACACGGACGCCGGCGCGTCGATGCCGAAGGGCATTCTCCTTGTCGGTCCTCCGGGAACGGGCAAGACGATGCTTGCCAAGGCCGTGGCCGGTGAATCGAACGTGCCGTTCTTCTCCATCTCCGGTTCGGAGTTCGTGGAGATGTTCGTCGGCATGGGCGCGAGCAAGGTGCGCGATCTTTTCAGCCAGGCGAAGGAGAAGGCCCCGTGCATCGTGTTCATCGACGAGATCGACGCCATCGGCCAGAAGCGCAGCGGCGGCGCGATGGGCGGCAACGACGAGCGCGAACAGACGCTCAACCAGCTTCTCACGGAAATGGACGGCTTTGAGAGCAACAACGGCGTCATCATCCTCGCCGCGACGAACCGCCCCGAATCGCTCGACCCCGCGCTCACGCGCCCCGGACGCTTTGACCGCCGCGTACCGGTCGAGCTGCCGGACCTCGCCGGACGTGAGGCCATTCTGAAAGTCCACGCCCGCAAGATCAAGCCCGCGGAGGATGTGGATTTCCATACGATCGCGCGCATGGCCTCCGGCGCTTCCGGCGCGGAGCTTGCCAATATCATCAACGAAGCTGCGCTGCGCGCTGTGCGCAACGGGCGCACCATCGTGACGCAGGCGGACCTTGAAGAGAGTATCGAGGTCGTTATCGCCGGATACCAGAAGAAAAATGCCGTCCTCTCCGATCAGGAGAAGAAGGTCGTTGCCTATCACGAGATCGGTCACGCTCTCGTCGCGGCGATGCAGACCCATTCCGCGCCCGTGCAGAAGATCACGATCATTCCGCGCACCTCCGGCGCGCTGGGGTATACGATGCAGGTCGAGACCGGCGACAAGTACCTTATGACCAAGCAGGAGATCGAAAACAAGATCGCAACGTTCACCGGCGGCCGTGCCGCGGAAGAAGTCGTGTTCGGCGAGATCACGACCGGTGCCTCGAACGACATCGAGCAGGCGACGAAGCTCGCCCGCGCCATGATCACGCGCTACGGCATGAGCGACGATTTTGATATGGTCGCGCTCGAGACGGTCACGAACCAGTACCTCGGCGGCGATGCCTCGCTCGCGTGCTCGGCGGATACGCAGAAGGTCATTGACGATAAGGTCGTCGCGCTCGTCAAGACGCAGCACGAGAAAGCGAAAAAGCTCCTCACGGAGAACCGATCGAAGCTCGATGTTCTCGCGCAGTATCTCTATGAGAAGGAGACCATCACCGGCGAGGAATTTATGACCATCCTTGAGCGGGAGAAAGCGAAAGTATGAGCCGTGCAAGCCTCGTTGAGCTAACGAACCTCTGCGTGATCTGCGACGGCAGCCGCGTGCTCGTGCAGGATAAGATCGGCTGCGGCGTTGTATTTCCCGGCGGCCATGTGGAGCCGGGCGAGCCGATGCTCGCTTCCGTTATCCGCGAAATGCGCGAGGAGACCGGCCTTTTGATCGAGCATCCCGTGCTCTGCGGTATCAAGGACTGGATGCGCGAGGACGGTACGCGCTTTATCGTCGCGCTTTATCGCGCCGACCGGTTTACCGGCGAGCTTAACTCTTCCGAGGAAGGGCGCATGTTCTGGATCGAGCGGGAGGAGTTTGCAAAGACCAACAGCATCTGGGGTATGAAGGACGTTCTGCGCGTATGTGACGAAGCAGAATACAGCGAAATGTTTTATTCGGAAGAGAAAGAGAGCTGGGTGCTGCTCGGCTGAGAGGGAGATATGCGAAAAGAGAGAAAGAACGAGGCGCTGCTCTGGTTTGGAAAGTGGACGTCCAAGCTCGGCAACATCGTTTTTGATTACGCGAACAGCGTGAGCATTGTCGGCGCTTTCGCTCACGCGCCGTGGGTGCTGGCGCTTTACCAGAGCTCGGAGACGGTCATACAGATCGTATTCAACCTTATCGGCGGCGCGAAGGCCGACAGCGGCAGCCGGAAAAAGATCCTCATCGTCACGGACGTTCTTTCCGCGGCCATATGCCTTGCGGTGAGCTTCTTCGTCGCCTCGCCGCGCATGGCAGAGGTCGTCATCGCGGCGAACGCTCTGCTTGCCGTTGTGTACGCCTTCAACTCTCCGACGTACCGCTCCATCGTCCGTGAGATGGTCGACGGTGAACGCATCGGCATGTACAATTCCGTCAGCAACGGCGGGGGAGAGGTCATAAAAATCGCGGGGCCGATGGCCGGTATGCTGCTTGTGCGGTGGATCGGCGTGCGCGGGGCGCTTCTCTTTGACGCGCTCACGTTCCTTTTGTCCGCCGTTTCCGAAATGCTTCTCACGCCCATTTCGGATACGCAGAGAAAACCGGCGCAGAAAAAGAACATCTTCCGAGATATCGCCGAGGGCTTTACCTATCTCGTACGGGAGCGGCAGCTTTTGTTTCTCATCCTGCTCTCGGCGCTTGTCAACTTCTTCCTTGCGGGCTTCAACCTCCTTTGCCCGTATACCGACGTGATGTACGCCTCCTTCGGCATCGAGTTTTACAGCAAGGTGCTCGTTATGGAGGCGGCGGGCGGACTTCTCGGTTCGCTTATCAGCTCGCGCCTTGGAAGCCGGGTAAAGGAAAACGCGCGGCTCATGGTGCTTTTTCTCGGCGCGATGGGCGCCGCGCTCGCGCTCGAGCCGCTCGCCGCGCTCACAGGGAGCGCGATCGTCTGCCTTATTCCGTTTCTTCTCTCCGGCACGGCGCTGACGGTTTTCAACATTCAGTTCATGTCGTATGTCCAGCTTCGCGCGGACGAGGCATATCTCGGGCGTGTGTTCAGCATCATCTTTACCGTGGCGGTGCTGTTCATGCCAGTGGGCTCGTTTGTTTTCTCCTTCCTGCTCGATACGACGAGCTCCGTGGGTTTCGCCGTGGTCGGCGGCGGGATCCTTTTACTTGCCGCCGCCGGGATCCTCATCTTCCGGGGCGACACGCCAAAAACCGAATAACAAAACCGGCGGACAGGATGTGATTCCCGTCCGCCGGTTTTTGCGTATGGATCTCAAAGTGCTTTTTCAAGCAGCACAAGATCAATGTCGCTCAGACCGTTGAACGTGCACGGCGCGACGCTGATCTCTTTATACCCGAGCGAATGGTACAGCCGCCGCGCGCGGGTATTGCGCACGTTCGTGTCGATACGGAGATACCGGCAGCCCTGCCGGGCGGCCTCCTGCTCGTAAAAGGTCTCGAACGCGCGGCCCAGTCCGTGCCCTCCGGCGGCGGGATCGACCACGAGCGTGTGCATAACGAAGATTTCCTCATCCGGCGCTTCAAATTCCCACGGCGCGCCGGCGTATACATCGACCTGTATCTGATTCAGAACAGCGGCCGCCGTGACGCGTCCGCACGCTTCCGCAACGAAGAGATCGCCGCGCGTGAGCGCAGCCTCCGCCGTGGCGCGCACGGGATAGATCCCGCGCTTCCAGCCGGTCGTGGTGCGCCCGGCTTCCTCTTCGGTGTGAATCGCGTCATATATGGCGGTCACGGCGTCAATATCAGATGCCGCAGCCTTTCGGAAGGCAACTGGCATGGTATTCTCCTTTGCTTAAATTAACCGCTCCATCGGCAGACAGGCGGAATAATCGTTGGTGTACACTTCTCCGGCTTTGATAAAACCGTTCTTTACCCAGAACGCTTCGCTCTGCGGCGCGGGGCGTGGTATTGATATTATTTCTCGTTAGTTTCATGCATGGCGGGAACGTCTGCGTCCGTCAGCCGCCGGATGGTAAATCGATCATACAGCGCGGATATATCCAAGTTTATTTTGCTTCTGCTTTTACGGTCGGGAGCGTAACGGTGAAAACATTTCCGTCCGCTTTGCCCTCGCAGCGGATCTTTCCGCCGTGTTCGGACACGATGCTCTCGGCGATCGAAAGCCCGAGACCGTAGCTGTGATCCATGGCGCGGGCGCGGTCGACCCGGTAAAAGCGCTTGAACACGTTTTTGCATTCCTCCGGCGAGAGCGGCTCGCCGGGCGTTGCTACGCTCAAAGCGCATTTGTCGTGCCCGGCCTTTTTCAGCGCTACGCGGACCGTACCGGGAGCGGAATATTTGACGGCGTTATCAAGCAGGATCTCCGCGCACTGCCGGAGATGCTGCGCGCTGCCCCGCACCGTGATGCCGGGTTCAATATCGGCTTGAAGCGTCAGGCCCTTTTCAAAGAACAGCGCTTCAAACGGCAGCACGGCGTCCTGCACCAGAGAACTCCAGTCGAGCGCCTCAAATACTTTTTTCACCGCGCCGTTATCCACTCGCGCAAGCTCCAGAAGGCTTTCCACCAGCCCGCGCATCTGGTGCGACATGGTGAGGATGCTCTCGGCAAAGCGCTGCCTCTCCGGCTCGGAGTATGAAGGATCACGGAGCATTTCCGCGTTCGTGAGGATCACGGTAAGCGGCGTTTTCAGCTCGTGCGAGGCGTCGGAAACGAATTGCTTCTGCTGCGTCCATGCCCTTTCCACCGGCTTCACCGCCCAGCGCGCCAGAAGAAAGCTGACGGCGAGAAATACCGCCGCGGCGCATAGCCCGATGAGAATACAGCTTCGCCAAAGATTCTGCATCGTGGCGTTCGCGCTGGATACGTCGGCAAAAACGATATATTCGCTTCCGCGCCATGTTGTCCGCAAATAGCGGAGAGAATAGTCGTGCAGCAGCCCCTGTTCGCCGCCGGAGCGCAGCGCCGCTGTGACGATGCCGGAGAGCACCTGCTCGTCGGAGAGGTCATAATAGCTCGTCCCGCTCACGCGCACGCTGCCGTAGGGCGATATGCGCACTGTGAAATAGGGAAGACGGGAGGCCGTGTCCGGCCAGTTGAGCTGCAAGGGGTCGGCGGCTACGGCGGTGATCATCTCCACGGATTCCCGCTCGAGATTCGCGTGCGTGGTGTGCAGCAGCACGCCGAAGATCGTGCAGAGGATCACGAGCACGATCGCCATATTGATGCCGACAAACCGCAGCCGGAGCTTTTTCAGCATGAGGAAGCCACCTCCAGATGATAGCCGAGCCGCCGGACGGATTCGATGCGGACGTTTGACCCGATACTCGCGAGCTTTTTGCGGAGGAACCCGACGTAGACCTCCACGCTGTTTTCCACGGCGTTGGAGTCAAAACCCCAGACGCGCGAGAGCAGCGCTTCCTTGGAGAGATTGCTGCCGCCGGACTGGAGCAGGAGACGCATGACATCAAACTCCCGCGCCGAGAGCCGCACGGACTTATCGGCGCAGCAGAGCGTGCCGGAGGCGAGATCGAGCGTTGTATTCCCGAAGGAGAGCGCGTCTACCTGCGCGCCCTGCCGCCGCAGCAGCGCGTTGATGCACGCGAGCAGCTCGCGCGTGTCAAAGGGCTTTGTGAGATAGTAATCCGCTCCGGCGTTGAGCCCTTCCACACGGTCCTCCAGACTTGAACGCGCCGTCAGCATCAGTATCGGCACGCCGCACCGCCTCGCGCGGACGGAGCGCGCGACGGCGTAGCCGTCCATGCCGGGCATCATTACATCCAGTATCAGCAGATCGTATACGCCGAGCTCGGCGTATTCCGCGCCGGAAATGCCGTCGTACACGGTCTCTACGTCAAAGCCTTTGCTTTCGAGCAGCGTTTTGAGCGAGTCGGCCAGCAGCTTTTCGTCCTCTACGATCAATATTTTCATGGCATACACCTCTTTTTCATCCACAGTATACTACAACGCGAATCTGAAAGGAAGCTGAAAGCCGGCACGCTTTTCATAGTTTTTTTCATTCGCCCTTGACATTCGGCGGGAACGGTGGTAGACTCCACTCAATCCATAAGAAAACGCTTTGACGGGAAAGAGTACGAGCGGCGTTCGCATGCAGAGAAAAGGCGGTTGGTGCAAGCCTTGATGCGTTCCGTTCGGAAGCCATCCCTGAGCGGTCGGGAGAAAATGCCCGGACGGAATCTCACCGTTATACAGAGAACCGGTATGCAGTACCGGGCAGAGTGCGGACGTTTTGTCCGAATTCAGGTGGTAACACGGAGTATTTTCCGCCCTGAGCCGTTTGGCTCAGGGCGTTTTCATTTTTGCGAAAAGGAGAAATACCATGGAAAAGAAAAATTACGAGCAGTCCAAAAAGCTCGACAACGTCTGCTACGACATCCGCGGTCCCGTAATGGACGAGGCCATGCGCATGGAGGCGCGCGGCGCGAATATACTCAAGCTCAACATCGGCAATCCCGCCCCCTTCGGCTTCTATGCGCCGGACGAGGTCATTCTCGACATGATCTATAACCTGCGCAACTGCGAGGGCTATTCCGACTCCCGCGGCCTCTTCTCCGCCCGCAAGGCGATCATGCAGTACTGCCAGCTCAAGGGCATTCCGAATGTCGGCATCAACGACATCTTTACCGGCAACGGCGTGAGTGAGCTCATCACGCTCACCATGCAGGGCCTTCTGGACGACGGCGACGAGATCCTTGTCCCCGCGCCGGATTATCCGCTCTGGACGGCGTCCATCACGCTCGCCGGCGGCAAGGCGGTACACTATCTCTGCGACGAGCAGCAGGACTGGTACCCCGATATCAACGATCTTCGATCCAAGGTCACGCCGCGCACGAAGGGCATCGTCGTCATCAACCCGAACAATCCGACCGGCGCGCTTTACCCGAAGGAGATCCTTGAGCAGATCGTGCAGGTCGCCCGCGAGAACGACCTTATCCTCTTTGCCGACGAGATCTACGACCGTCTCGTCATGCAGGGAGAACCGGAGCACATCGCGCTCGCCTCGCTCGCGCCCGACCTTCTGACGCTCTGCTTCAACGGCCTTTCCAAATCCCACCGTGTTGCGGGCTTCCGCGTCGGCTGGGTGTGTCTCGCCGGTGATAAGTCCCACGCCAAGGGATATATCGAGGGGCTGAATCTTCTTGCCAAAATGCGCCTTTGCTCCAACGTTCCGGCGCAGAGCATCATCCAGACCTCTCTCGGCGGCTATCAGTCGGTGGACGAATATCTCTGCCCCGGCGGACGGCTTTACGAGCAGCGTGAGCTGATCTGGAAAACGCTCAACTCCATCCCCGGCTTGAGCGCTGCCAAGCCGAAAGCGGCGTTTTACATTTTCCCGAAGGTGGACACGAAGAAATTCAATATCCACAGCGACGAGCAGATGGCGCTCGATCTTCTGAAGGAACAGAAGATCCTCATCACCGCCGGTACGGGCTTTAACTGGGGCGAGCCGGATCATTTCCGCATCGTCTACCTGCCCGACCTCGTTTCGCTGAAGGAGGCCTCCGTGCGTCTTGAAAAATTCTTCGGCAGCTACCGGCAGAAGGATTAATCTTCCATAAACGTCAATCCCCCGCAGGAGTGCTGCTCCTGCGGGGGCTTGACGTTTGGCAGATCGATTGCTTGAATGAAAAAAAGATACATCTTTGGACAGTGCAGGACTCATACCAAAAGGCAGAACTTCCGCCGATGTCTCATCGGATGAATCTTCCTGAAGCAGAATCCCGACCCAACATAAACGCAGCCAACGACGGTGCGCAATGTGACAACAGATTCTGTTTCGTAGATATTATATGTTTGATGGAGAGTTGTTGTCAAGAAAAAGGAAGCATAACCGACATAGCGAGTGCTTCCGCCCTCACGAAAACGTCCGAAACGTCTGCCGGGACTGCTTCCTTTGCCGAAGGCTCTGCGCAAGGCATGGCTCAAGTACAGTACAAGAGCGATATCAACGCAGATCCTTCGTCTATGAATACTATACGCCGGACAGAGAGGAATAGTCAAGCAAATTTATCCAGATGGATCGTTCGGAACGGAAAATAAAACAGACCGTTTCACACAATGCAGAGACAGCGGATCGAGACAGAGTTAAAAAAGAGACTTCCGACTATACGCGAAAGTACGCAACCCCTTTGGCCCGATCCTCTTTCACATTCGGAAACCTCTTTGCAGTCAAAATTATAGGCGCTGAAGAGAGAAAAGTCAAGAGAGTCTTCCGTGGGGAAGAAAGCGCAGCGTTATCCGGAAACAAGCAAATACCGGACTTGGATAAAAAAAGAGCCGATATATGGTTGATGCAGCTCAGGGTGCAATTCCCGTCACGCCAACCACCGTATGGCTCTATAAAAAATATAACATATGCGAAAGAGGGTGTCAAGATCGCGGGCGGCAAAGGGAAATCCCCGACACATACGGCAAGCACGCAGCCCCTTTGGCTCGATCCTCTTCCGTATTCGGGGATTTCAAAAAAGCAGAATCCGGACCCGTTCAAGGCGCGACTGTAAACAGACGGCTCGTTGAACCAACAAATTCTGCTTCTGTGGACACTATACACTCCAACTTGGGAATAGTCAAGAAGATACTCCGGTTGCTTTATGCGGAAAGAAAAAGAGAATCCTGACACAGCAAAGGCCGATCACTCCGCATGGAGCGGAGCTAACGGGGGGACAGAATTCTCTTTAATTATCATACACGCAGTTTCTTGTAATAGTCAAGAATATGATCTGCTTTTTTATGCAGTGACAATGCTGCGTCGTCGGCATCAAACGAACCTGCTCAGCCCGTTCGCTTTGCCGGCCTTTTCTTCAAAACCAGATACAGCAGAAGGACGACCATGGCGGCGAGGAGCGCGAGGCTTGCCCAGCCGAGCGGGAGAAAGACGGCGCTGCCGTAGACATCCTTCAAAAGCGCAAGCGCCGAAGCAAAGCTCGCGCACACCGCTGCGGGGATGACCTTTGGCTCCAGGCAGCAGAGCGCGACAAGGAGCACCTCCGCGCCGTAAAGACTGTCGGCACACATCCACGGCAGGAACGCCGCGGCGCAGAGCGAGGCAAGAGAGAGCGCCGTGAGCTGCCGCCGCCGGTCGGAGGCGAGACTTTTCCGGCTCATGCGCCATACGAGCAGCAGCGCGAAAACGATGTAGAGCGCAATGCCGGTCGGTGCGATGAACGAATGCTGCGAGAGCGAGTAAATGCCCGGCGCTCCGCCGAAAAGCGACCGCGCCGTGAGCGTTCCGAGCGCCGGGTAAAACGGCAGACACTCGCTGCCGGGGCGGCCGAGCAGCAGCGCCGGGACCAGAACGGCGATATACCATCCGACGAGATGCAGCAGCGAAAACCATGTATTGCGCCGCACGGCGGTAAAGACCCAGAATACCGGCACGATCCAAAGCGCCGCGGGATGAAAGGCGACGGCAAGCGCGAGCATCCCCGCGCACCAGCGCCACTCCCCGCGCATGGCGCAGGAGGCTGCGAGCGCTATGAAAACCCACCAGAGGCTGTCGCCTGCGGCGGAGCAGACGCCCTGAAAGATCCCGGAGGGAAGGAGCAGCACAATGAGAAAAGCGAAGAGACGCGGCTGCGCGCGCACCGTGACGCACTGGACGCACCGCTGCGCCGCCCATGCCATCGTAACCTCGGCAAAAACGCAGAGATATTTAAATAAGGTAAGCCCGCCGCCCGGCGCAAGAGAAAAGAGCGCCAGAAAGTACTGCACCGGGATCGAATAGGGAAGAGCGGAGGAGCGGATGCCCCAGAACCCTCCGGCGTCCCGGTACCAGGCGATCGCGTCCTCCACGGCGGCCGCCGTGTCGTTCGGCGCAATGCCGAAAAGGATAAACCGCACGCCGAACGCGGCGAGCAGCACGCCGAGCACGGCAAAACGCGCCCGGGAGGTTTTTACAAGACCTTCGGTATACAGCAGAAGATAGCTCAGCCCGGCCAGGGCGAGCAGGATCACGAATCGTTCCATTGGCAGCTCCGGAAATGCGTTGTTTCTGTGTATTTTACGGCAAAGCGCGGCGCGCGGCAACAAAGAAATTATAAAAAAATCGCCCTTGACACTGCAAGGACGGCTTGGTATAATAAATTGCTATATGTTGCTATGGATAGCCGCATACAGCCCCTTTTACTATCGTTAGTATATCAGCCGCTCTGCGAAAAATCAACCCGAATGGCGATGTTTTAACAACACAGCCGGGTGTTTCGACAAAGCGGCACCGCAAACCATATTCCCCCCGGAACGGGTATTCTGCGCCGGAGTTAAGCTCCTCCGGCGGAAAAAGGGAGATTCGCCGATGCCTAAGGACGTACAGTACGGAAGAACAATCAGAAAGAGCTATGCCCGCGCGGAAGAGATCCAGGACATGCCGCACCTGCTCGAGATCCAGAAGAATTCCTATAAATGGTTTCTGGACGAGGGCCTGCGGGAGGTCTTCAAGGGCGTAGCTGCCATTACGGACTACTCCGGCAACCTGGAGCTCTCCTTCGTGGATTATTCCATGAACGAGCCGCCCAAGTATTCGGAGGAGGAGTGCAAGGCGCGTGACGCCACATACGCCGCCCCGCTGAAGGTCAGCGTGCGTCTGCGCAACCGTGAGACCGAGGAGATCAAGGAACAGGAGATCTTCATGGGCGATTTCCCGCTCATGACCGCGAGCGGCACGTTCATCATCAACGGCGCCGAGCGCGTTATCGTCTCTCAGATCGTCCGTTCGCCCGGTGTTTACTTTGACAAGAAGACGGACAAGACCAACAGCTCCGTGTACGGCACGACCATCATCCCGTACCACGGCGCGTGGCTCGAGTATGAGACGGATCTGAACGACGTGTTCTATGTCCGCATCGACAAGAACCGCAAGCTGCCCGCCACGCTTCTGCTCAAGGCTCTCGGCGCTTACAAGGCGGACAAGCCGCACACCTGGCTCAGCTGCATCGACAATCCCGTAGGCGGCGCCGTCACCGGCGACGCGCTCCGCGAGATCTTCGGCGATGACAAGCGCATCGTCACCACGCTCGAGCGCGACACCTGCATCTCCCGCGACGACTGCCTGCTCGAGATCTACAAGAAGCTCCGTCCCGGCGATCCCCCGACGGTGGAGAGCAGCGAGACTTTGCTCGAAAACCTCTTCTTTGACCACCGCCGGTACGACATTTCCAACGTCGGCCGCTACAAGTTCAACAAGAAGCTCGCGCTCTACCCGCGCGTTGCGGGCTACGCTCTGGCTGAGCCCGTTGCCGACCCGATGACCGGCGAGATCATCGCCGACGCCGGCGAAACGCTTACCCGCGAGCGCGTCCGCGAGCTGGAGAAGAAGGGCGTTAACGCCGTGCGTATCACCGTCGGCGAGAACGAGACCGTCCGCGTCTTCTCCAACGGCATGGTCGATGCCGCTGACTTCGTCCACTTCTCGGACGACGATGCGGAGAACCGCCGCATCATCAAGGAAGAGCTCGGTCTGCGCGAGCGCGTCCGCTTCATCCTCCTGCGCCAGTACATGGAGCAGTACGAGGGCGAAGAGCTCAAGGAAGTGCTCAAGGAGAACGTGGATCTTCTCATGCCGAAGCACGTCATCTGCGACGATATCTTCTCCGCGGCGAACTATCTCTGCTGCCTCGCGCACGGCATCGGCGAGCCGGACGATATCGACCATCTCGGCAACCGCCGCGTCCGCAGCGTGGGTGAGCTGCTGCAGAACCAGTTCCGCATCGGCTTCTCCCGCATGGAGCGCGTGATCCGCGAGCGTATGACGCTGCAGGATCTCGACATCGTCACGCCCCAGAGCCTCATCAACATCCGTCCCGTCACGGCGGCGATCAAGGAGTTCTTCGGCTCCAGCCCGCTGAGCCAGTTCATGGATCAGACGAACCCGCTGGCCGAGCTTACGCACAAGCGCCGTATCTCCGCGCTCGGCCCCGGCGGCCTGACCCGTGAGCGCGCCAACTTCGACGTGCGAGACGTTCACTACAGCCACTATGCGCGCCTCTGCCCGATCGAGACGCCCGAAGGTCCGAACATCGGCCTTATCAACTACCTGTCGTCTTATGCCCGCGTGAACGAGTACGGCTTCCTCATTACGCCGTACCGCCGCATCGACAAGGAGACCGGCATCGTCACCAAGGAAGTCGTCTACATGACGGCGGACGTGGAAGACCAGTACATCATGGCCATGGCGACCGAGCCGCTCGACGAGCAGGGAAGACTCATCAATAAGCGTGTCACCTGCCGTCACCGCGACGAGATCATCGACGTCGACCGCGAGAAGGTCGACTTCATGGACGTGTCCCCGCGCATGATGATCTCCATCGCCACCGCGATGATCCCGTTCCTCGAAAACGACGACGCGAACCGTGCTCTGATGGGCGCGAACATGCAGCGTCAGGCCGTTCCTCTGATGACGACCCAGCAGCCCATCGTTGCCACCGGCATCGAGCACCGCTGCGCGGTCGACTCCGGCGTCGTTGTCCTCGCCGAGGGCGAAGGCACCGTTACCCGCGTGAGCGCGGACAGCATCACCGTCCGCTATGACAGCGGCGAGAGCAAGGACTACAAGCTCATCAAGTTCTCCCGCAGCAACCAGGGCACCTGCTTCAACCAGCGCCCGATCGTCAAGGTCGGCGAGCGCGTGAAGGAAGGCGACGTCATTGCCGACGGCCCCTCCACCTCGCAGGGCGAGATCAGCCTCGGCAAGAACGTGCTCGTAGGCTTCACCACATGGGAAGGCTACAACTACGAGGACGCCGTTCTCCTCAACGAGCGTCTTGTCATGGACGACGTTTACACCTCCATCCATGTGGAAGAGTATGAGTGCGACGCCCGTGATACCAAGCTCGGGCCCGAGGAGATCACCCGCGATATCCCCGGCGTCGGCGACGACGCTCTCAAATACCTCGACGAGCGCGGCATCATCTGCGTCGGCGCCGAGGTCCGCAGCGGCGATATTCTCGTCGGCAAGGTCACGCCCAAGGGCGAGACCGACCTCACTGCCGAGGAGCGCCTGCTCCGCGCCATTTTCGGCGAGAAGGCCCGCGAAGTGCGTGACACCTCGCTGAAGGTCCCGCACGGCGAGAGCGGCATCATCGTCGATGTCAAAGTGTTCACCCGCGAAAACGGCGACGAAATGTCCCCCGGCGTCAATCAGGTTGTCCGCGTGTATATTGCGCAGAAGCGCAAGATCTCCGTCGGCGACAAGATGGCCGGCCGCCACGGCAACAAGGGCGTCGTTTCCCGCATCCTGCCGCGTGAGGATATGCCGTACCTGCCGGACGGCACCCCGCTCGACATCGTGCTGAACCCGCTGGGCGTCCCGTCCCGTATGAACATCGGACAGGTCCTCGAAGTCCACCTGGGCTACGCCGCGCAGGCGCTCGGCTGGAAGGTCGCCACGCCGATCTTCAACGGCGCGAACGAGACCGCCATCCGCGAAACGCTCCGCGAGGCCGGACTCCGCGAGGACGGCAAGAGCGTGCTGTACGACGGCCGCACCGGCGAAAAGTTCGACAACGACGTCACCGTCGGCTGGGTGTACTTCCTCAAGCTGCACCACCTCGTTGACGATAAGATCCACGCCCGCTCCACCGGCCCGTACAGCCTCGTTACGCAGCAGCCGCTCGGCGGCAAGGCGCAGTTCGGCGGCCAGCGCTTCGGCGAAATGGAAGTCTGGGCGCTCGAAGCCTACGGCGCGGCGCACACCCTGCAGGAGATTCTGACCGTCAAGTCCGACGACGTTACCGGCCGTGTCCGCACGTACGAGAGCATCGTCAAGGGTCACAACATCCCGCAGCCCGGCGTGCCGGAATCGTTCAAGGTTCTGGTCAAGGAACTCCAGTCCCTGTGTCTGGACATCAAGGTTCTCGACAAGGACGGACAGGAGATCGAACTCAAGGAAGACGACGAGGACGATTACATCCCCGGCATGCGCGACGATTACCGCGCGAGCGAGGAAGACTTCAGCGACGCCGGATTCAGCATTGACCGCAGTCAGTCGGTGTTCGGCGACGAGCCGGAGAACGAAAAGTCCTTCGGCGACGACGATACGGATGAAGTGGAGGAGAGAGAATAATGAGCTACACCCCGTTTGACGCCATTCAGATCGGCATTGCTTCTCCCGAAATGATCCTTTCCTGGTCCCACGGCGAAGTCAAAAAGCCGGAGACCATCAACTACCGCACGCTCAAACCCGAGCGCGACGGCCTTTTCTGCGAGCGCATTTTCGGGCCCACGAAGGACTGGGAATGCCACTGCGGAAAGTATAAGAAGATCCGCTACAAGGGCAAAATCTGCGACCGCTGCGGCGTCGAGATCACCAAGAGCAAGGTTCGCCGCGAGCGCATGGGCCACATTGAACTGGCCGCGCCCGTGAGCCACATCTGGTATTTCAAGGGCATCCCGTCCCGCATGGGCCTGCTGCTCGACATGACGCCGCACACCCTTGAGAAAGTCCTGTACTTTGCCTCTTATATCGTCACCGATCCCGGCTCCACGCCGCTCAAGCGCTGCGATCTTCTCTCTGAGAAGGAATACCGCGATATGCGCGAGAAGTACGAGGACGATTTCCAGGCGGGCATGGGCGCCGAGGCGATCAAGAAGCTGCTCGAGGAGATCGACTGCGAGCAGCTCTCCCACGACCTCCGCGAGGAGCTGAAGTCCGCTTCCGGCCAGAAAAAAGCGAAGATCGTCAAGCGTCTTGAAGTCGTTGAGGCGTTCCGCCAGTCCGGCAACAAGCCCTCGTGGATGATCATCGACATTCTCCCGGTCATTCCGCCGGAGATCCGCCCGATGGTCCAGCTCGACGGCGGCCGCTTTGCGACGAGCGACCTGAACGACCTGTACCGCCGCGTCATCAACCGCAACAACCGTCTCAAGCGCCTCATCCAGCTCAGCGCCCCCGACATCATCGTGCGCAACGAAAAGCGCATGCTGCAGGAGGCGGTGGACTCCCTCATCGATAACGGCCGCCGCGGCCGCGCCGTCACCGGCGCGAACTCCCGCGCGCTCAAGTCTTTGAGCGACATGCTCAAGGGCAAGCAGGGCCGCTTCCGTCAGAACCTGCTCGGCAAGCGTGTTGACTACTCCGGCCGAAGCGTTATCGTCGTCGGACCGGAACTCAAGATGTACCAGTGCGGCGTGCCGAAGGAAATGGCCATCGAGCTCTTCCGCCCGTTCGTGATGAAGAAGCTCGTCGAGGACGGCGTTGCCAACAACATCAAATCCGCCAAGAAGATGGTGGACCGTCAGAAGCCCGAGGTCTGGGACGCTCTCGATGTTGTCATCAAGGAGCACCCGGTTCTGCTCAACCGCGCGCCGACGCTGCACCGTCTGGGCATTCAGGCGTTTGAGCCGGTGCTCGTTGAGGGCCGCGCTCTCAAGCTGCACCCGCTGGCCTGCACCGCCTACAACGCTGACTTTGACGGCGACCAGATGGCGATCCACGTTCCTCTGAGCGCTGAGGCGCAGGCGGAAGCCCGCATTCTCATGCTCTCGGTCAACAACCTCCTGCGCCCGCAGGACGGCCACCCGCACTCCATCCCGACGCAGGACATGGTCCTCGGCTCCTACTACCTCACCTATGTGCGCGAGGAAGAGGGCACCGGCATGGCGTTCAGCACCCCCGAGGAAGCGCTCATGGCGTATCAGGCGGGCGCCGTCACGCTCCACAGCCCCATCAAGGTCCGCGTGACCAAGACCATCGACGGCGTGGAAAAGTACAAGACCGTCGAAACGACCGTCGGCCGCATCATCTTCAACGAGCCCATCCCGCAGGATCTCGGCTTTGTGGATCGTACCGATCCCGAACATGCGTTCGATTACGAGGTCGGCTTCCGCGTCGATAAGAAAAAGCTCGGCGAAATCATTGACCGCTGCATCCAGAAGCACGGCTTCACCATTTCCGCCGAAGTGCTCGACAGCATCAAGGCGCAGGGCTACAAGTTCTCCACCCGCAGCGGCATGACCATCTCCATCGCGGACATGGTCGTCCCCGAGGCGAAAAAGGAAAAGATCGCCGAGACCGAGAAGAAGGTCCTCGCGATCGAAAAGCAGTACAGGCGCGGTCTTATCACCAACGACGAACGCTACCGCATGGTCGTCGCCGAGTGGGAAAGAACGACCGGCGAAGTCGCCAAGGCCCTGATGGACAACCTCGACGAGTTCAACCCCATCAACATCATGGCGACGTCCGGCGCCCGAGGCAGCGCCAACCAGATCCGTCAGCTCGCCGGTATGCGCGGCCTGATGGCGAACACCGCCGGTAAGACCATCGAGATCCCCATCAAGGCGAACTTCCGCGAAGGCCTGAGCGTTCTCGAGTACTTCATCTCTACCCGCGGCGCCCGAAAGGGCATGGCCGATACGGCGCTTCGTACCGCTGACTCCGGTTACCTGACCCGCCGAATGGTCGATGTCAGCCAGGACGTCATCATCCGCGAGCCGGACTGCGGCACGACCGAGGGCGTGCCCGCCACGGCGATCGACAGCCGCGGCTACGCCGTGTTTACGCTCGATCCCGAGGATCCGAAGTACGACGAGTATATCCACTCTTTCGGTGAGAACATCCACGGCCGCTTCCCGGCCAAGCCCGTCGTCGATCCCAAGACCGGCGAGGTGCTGTTCGATACCGATCACCTGCTCATGTCCGGCGATGCAAAATTCCTCGCCGCTCACGGTGTTGCGAGCGTTGAGGTTCGCAGCGTTCTCTCCTGCGAATCGCGCTGCGGCGTATGCGCCCGCTGCTACGGCATGAACCTTGCCACCGGCAAGCCGGTCAATTCCGGCGAAGCCGTCGGCGTCATCGCCGCGCAGTCCATCGGCGAGCCCGGCACGCAGCTGACCATGCGTACGTTCCACAGCGGCGGCGTCGCCGGTGATGACATCACGCAGGGTCTGCCGCGAGTCGAAGAGCTTTTCGAGGCGCGCAAGCCCAAGAAGATGGCCGTGCTCAGCGAGATCAGCGGCACGCTCACGATCGAGGAAGCCCGCAAGAACATGATGGCGCTCACCGTCACCAACGCCGAGCAGGGCGAGACCCGTGTGTATCAGGTCCCCGTTGGCGCCGGCATCATCGTGCAGAACGGCGACCATATCGAACAGGGACAGGAGCTGACCCGCGGCGCGCTCAGCCCGCACGATGTGCTCCGCATCCGCGGCGTGAACGACGACGATTTCGGCCGCCCGGGCGTGCGCAACTATCTGGTGCAGGAAGTCCAGAAGGTGTACCGTCAGCAGGGCGTCGATATCAACAACAAGCACATCGAAGTCATTGTCCGCCAGATGATGCGCAAGGTCCGCATCGAGGATGCCGGCAGCACCGATCTGCTCTCCGGCTCCACTGTCGACATCAACGAGCTCAAGGATGCCAACAAGGCGATCCAGGCGCGCATCGACGCCGGGGAAGAGGGACTCACTCTCGCTGCCGGCACGCCGATCCTGCTCGGCATCACAAAGGCGTCGCTCGCAACCGACAGCTGGATGTCCGCTGCGTCCTTCCAGGAGACGACCAAGGTACTCACCGAGGCCGCCATCAAGGGCAAGGTCGACCACCTGGTCGGTCTGAAGGAAAACGTCATCATCGGCAAGCTCATCCCGGCCGGCTCCGGTCTGGACATGTACCGCAACTTTGAAATGAAGACGGACGAGTCCATCGAGGATGAAGCCGACTATGTCGACCTTTCCGAGCTCAAGAAGCTCACGAATGCGCTTTAAGCCGAATTAAATTCCGGGGTGATCCGTCACCCCGGAATTTTTCTGATCCTTGATGACTGCGGAGTGAAATTTTTTGCTCGGAAAAATTACAGAATTTTCTTGACTATTCTTGTGCAATCTGTTAGAATCAAAAAATGTGTGGGCGCGCGCCCGCACGAGAGCATTTTTTTGAGGAAAGGAGGAAAATCATGCCCACATTTAACCAGCTTGTCCGTAAGGGAAGAGAGCAGGTGACCTACAAGTCCACCTCTCCTGCCATGCAGAAAGGCCTGAACACTCTGAAGAACCGCGAGACCGACCAGTCTTCTCCCCAGAAGCGCGGCGTCTGCACCGCTGTGCGTACCTCGACTCCTAAGAAGCCGAACTCCGCTCTGCGTAAGATCGCCCGTGTCCGTCTCACCAACGGTTACGAAGTGACCGCCTACATTCCCGGTGTCGGCCACAACCTGCAGGAGCACTCCGTCGTTATGATTCGCGGCGGCCGTGTCAAGGACCTGCCCGGTGTCCGTTACCACATCATCCGCGGCACTCTCGATTCCCAGGGCGTCAATGGCCGCTGCCAGTCCCGCTCCAAGTACGGCGCCAAGAGACCCAAGGCGGGTAAGAAGTAAGCGAAACCCCCAACAGTGTCCTGTTGGTTATTGATATATTTTATTTATATGATAACCTTTTGGACACAGCGGCGGCAGAGCGCTGCCGTCGAGTACCTTTGAGATCATTTCATAATGAAGGAGGGAAGCAAAGTGCCCAGAAGAGGTAACGTTCCCAAAAGAGAAATCTTGCCGGATCCCGTATACAACAGCGTTCTGGTGACCAAGCTCATCAACGGTGTTATGCTGGACGGCAAAAAAGGCGTGGCCCAGAAGGTGGTTTACGACGCCTTTGACCTGATCCAGAAGAAGCTGGATCGCAATCCGCTTGAGGTGTTTACCGAAGCTCTCAACAACATCATGCCGGCTCTGGAAGTCAAGGCCCGCCGTGTCGGCGGCGCCACCTACCAGGTGCCTATCGAGGTTCGTCCGGAGCGTCGTCAGACCCTCGGTCTCCGCTGGCTGGTCGGCTACTCCCGCAAGCGCAGCGAAAAGACCATGAAGGAGCGTCTCGCCAACGAGATCATGGACGCCGTGAACAACACCGGCGCCTCCGTCAAGAAGCGCGAGGATACGCACAAGATGGCCGAGTCCAACAAGGCCTTCGCCCACTATCGTTGGTAATTTCAGCAAAGGTAGAGATTTATGCCCAGATCATATTCACTTGAAAAAACCAGAAACATCGGCATCATGGCGCACATTGATGCGGGTAAGACGACGACTACCGAGCGTATTCTCTTCTATACCGGCGTCAACTACAAAATCGGCGAGACCCATGAAGGCAACGCCACGATGGACTGGATGGTGCAGGAGCAGGAGCGCGGTATCACCATCACGAGTGCGGCTACCACCTGCTTCTGGAAGGATACGCGCATCAACATCATCGATACGCCGGGCCATGTCGACTTCACCGCCGAGGTGGAGCGCTGCCTGCGCGTACTGGACGGCTGCGTGACCGTCCTCTGCGCCAAGGGCGGTGTCGAGCCCCAGACGGAAACGGTGTGGCGTCAGGCGGACCATTACAATGTTCCGCGCATGATCTACGTCAATAAGATGGATATCACCGGCGCCGACTTCTACAACGTCATGGACATGATCTATGACCGTCTGAAGGCGAATGCCGTGCCCATCCAGCTGCCCATCGGAAAGGAATCCGACTTCCGTGGGATCATCGATCTCATCGACATGGATTCCGTCGTGTTCTACGACGATCTGGGTAAGGATATGCGCGTGGAGCCCATCCCCGAGGACATGGCGGATCTTGCCGCCGAGTACAGGGAAAAGCTCATCGATGCCGTATCTCTCTTTGACGATGAGATCGCGGAGATGTATCTGGAAGGCGAGGAGATCCCCGCCGACCGTCTGCGCTCGGTCATCCGCAAGGCGACCGTCAGCGGCAGCATGGTTCCCGTCCTCTGCGGTACGTCGTACAAGAACAAAGGCGTGCAGAAGCTGCTCGATGCCGTTGTCGATTTCCTGCCCTCTCCGCTGGATGTTCCGCCCGTTGTCGGCGTGAACCCCAAGACGGACGAAGAGGTCACTCTCCCCGCGGACGTGAACGGCCCCTTTGCCGGTCTTGTCTTCAAGGTGATGACGGACCCGTTCGTCGGACGTCTGGCGTTCATCCGTGTCTACTCCGGCTCCATTAAGGCCGGCGAAACGGCGATTAACACCGTCCGCGGCCAGCGCGAGCGTCTCGGCCGTCTGCTGCACATGCACGCGAACCATCGTGAGGACATCGACGCTGTGTACGCCGGTGAGATCGCCGCTATTGTGGGTTTGAAAAACACCCGCACGGGCGATACTCTCTGCGACGACAAGCATCCCATCGTTCTCGAATCGATGGAATTCCCCGAACCCGTTATCCGCGTTGCCATCGAGCCCAAGACCAAAGCCGGTCAGGAAAAGATGGCGATCGCGCTCTCCAAGCTGAGCGAGGAAGACCCCACCTTCAAGACCTATACGGACGAGGAGACGGGTCAGACCATTATCGCCGGCATGGGCGAGCTCCATCTCGAGATCATCGTGGATCGTCTGCTCCGCGAGTTCAAGGTCGAGGCAAACGTCGGCAAGCCGCAGGTTTCCTACAAGGAGACCATCCGCGGCACCGCTACGGTCGACATGCGCTATGCGCGTCAGTCCGGCGGCAAGGGCCAGTTTGCGCAGGCCAAGATCCAGATCGAGCCGAACCCGGGCAAGGGTTACGAGTTCATCAACGCCGTCACCGGCGGCGCCATCCCGAAGGAGTATATCCCCAGCGTCGATCAGGGTATCCAGGGCGCCATGGCGTCCGGTGTTCTCGCCGGTTATCCGGTCGTCGACGTGAAGGTCACCCTTCTCGACGGCAGCTACCATGAGGTCGACTCGAGCGAAATGGCGTTTAAGATCTGCGGCAGCATGGCCTTTAAGGAGGCCGCGCAGAAAGCCGGTCCGACGCTGCTTGAGCCCATCATGAAGGTCGTTGTCACGACGCCCGATCAGTATATGGGCGACGTTATCGGCGATCTCAACTCGCGCCGCGGTCAGGTCGTCGGAACGGACATCCGCAACGGCGCTGCGATCGTCACGGCGGAGGTGCCGCTCGCTTCCATGTTTGGCTATTCGACCGATCTGCGTTCCAAAACGCAGGGCCGTGCCAACTACAGCATGGAGCCGCACACCTATGTCGAGCTTCCGAAGAGCCTCCAGGAGAGCATCATCGGCAAGCGCGTCAACAACGCCTGATTTTAGGTGTTGCAAAATAAGCAAAGTTCCTGTAGAATAAATCCAAACCAAAATTTAAATTTTTGCTATTAGGAGGATGTTTCCATGGCTAAGCAAATGTTCAACCGCAGCAAGCCCCATGTGAATATCGGTACCATCGGCCACATCGACCATGGTAAGACCACCCTGACCGCCGCCATCACCAAGACCCTCGCGATGGCCGACCCCAACGCCGCTTCTTTCGTTGACTACGCCTCCATCGACAAGGCGCCCGAAGAGCGCGAGCGCGGCATCACCATCAACACTGCCCACGTTGAGTACCAGACGTTTGACCGCGTCGGCTCTCACGGCGCCACCAAGGGTGTGCAGATTCAGGGCCGTCACTACGCCCACGTCGACTGCCCGGGCCACGCCGACTATATCAAGAACATGATCACTGGCGCCGCTCAGATGGACGGCGGCATCCTCGTCATCGCCGCTTCCGACGGCCCGATGGCTCAGACCCGTGAGCACCTGCTGCTCGCCCGTCAGGTTAACGTTCCCTACATTCTCGTTTTCCTGAACAAGTGCGACCAGGTTGACGACCCCGAACTGCTCGAGCTCGTTGAGATGGAAGTCCGTGAGCTGCTCGACAAGTACGACTTCCCCGGCGACGACACCCCGATCATCAAGGGTTCTGCGCTGAACGCTCTGGCCTCCGAGTCCACCGATCCCAACGCCCCCGAGTATGACTGCATCTGGGAGCTCATGGAAGCTGTTGACACCTGGATCAAGACCCCCGACCGTAAGGCTGACCTGCCCTTCCTGATGCCCATCGAGGACGTGTTCACCATCACCGGCCGCGGCACCGTCGTTACGGGCCGTGTCGAGCGTGGTACCGTCAAGGTCGGCGATAAGGTCGAGATCGTCGGTCTCGAGGACGATATCAAGGAATCCGTCGTCACCGGCACCGAGATGTTCCACAAGACCCTGGAGTACGCCGAGGCTGGCGACAACGTCGGCTGCCTGCTCCGCGGCATCACCAAGAAGGAAGTCGAGCGCGGCCAGGTTCTCGCTGCTCCGAAGTCCATCAAGCCCCTGCGCAAGTTCAAGGGCCAGGTGTACGTCCTCTCCAAGGAAGAGGGCGGCCGTCACACCCCGTTCTTCAACAACTACCGTCCCCAGTTCTACTTCCGTACCACCGACGTTACCGGCGTCATCACCCTTCCCGAAGGCGTTGAGATGTGCATGCCCGGCGACAACGTTGACATGGACGTCGAACTGATCACCCCGATCGCCATCGAGAACGGCCTCCGCTTCGCTATCCGCGAGGGCGGCCGTACCGTCGGCTCCGGTGTTGTCATCGGCATCAACGAGTAATTCGCTTTTCGTAAACAAAAATGGCTGGCAGCTTTGCTGTCAGCCATTTTGTACATCTTGAAGCTTTAACGCAGCGCCGTCATAAACCCGGTGAAAGACGTGGAATGCACGTCGCCGCCGACCAGTTCCGACCGGTACACATAGAGTGAGGCGTCCGCTTCCTCCGCGTCGGGATGGTTCGTGATCCGATAGGTGTAGAGCGTCAGCTTTTTCCCGGCGTATTCCCCCAGATCAAATCCCTGCTGGCGCTGCAGCTCGTTGTACTGCGTCAGAACATCCGGAAAATCCTTCGGCATCGTGATCTCCTGCTCAAGGATCGGCGTCGGCTCGACCTCCCAGCCGAGCGACTGCAGATAGGCGATCCGTTCTTCGTTTGTTCCGGCGCGGATCGCTGTATCCGCGCTGCGCCGTCCGAGCGCCCCGGCGAGGAGAATCACCGCCGCGGCGAGCACGCCGAACAGTATCACCTTCACAGCGCCTTTCCGGCGTGCCGGTGTAGTTTTTCGCATCGTAAATCACCCCCGATCCAATGTATGGAAGAAAGGAAAGCAATATGCCGCTCGTCCGTCTTGACAAGATCCTCACCGATACCGGTCTCTGCTCGCGCAGTCAGGCGCGGGAGATCATCCGCCGCGGACGCGCGGCTGTAAACGGAACGCCGTGCGCCGACCCCGCGGCGAAGTTCGACCCGGAAGCCGTCTCTCTCACCGTTGACGGCGAGCCGATCGACGGGCCGGGACATATCTATATCATGCTCAATAAGCCTGCCGGCGTGCTGACGGCCACGCGCGACCCGCGCAAGCCGACGGTCGTAGACGCCATGCCGGAGGACTGGAAGCGGCGGGGCCTTTTTCCGGTCGGGCGGCTGGACAAGGATACGACCGGCCTGCTTCTTCTGACGGATGACGGAACTTTTGCCCATAAGGTCATCTCACCGAAAAGCCATGTGAGCAAGCTTTATGAGGCTGTGGTGGACGGAACGCCGTGCGAGGCGGATTTCGCCGCCTTCCGCGAAGGGATCGTGCTGCGTGACGGTACGCAGTGTCTTCCCGCGGAGCTCATCGATCTCGGCGGCGGGCGTGTGCAGGTCGAAGTGTTTGAAGGAAAGTACCACCAGGTAAAACGCATGCTCGGCTCGCGGCAGATGAGCGTATTGCAGCTCAAACGCCTGCGCATCGGCGGCCTGTGGCTGGACGGCTCGCTAGCGGAGGGGGAGTACCGCCGCTTGACGCCGGAGGAGATCGAGAAGATACGGCCGGACATTCTGTCGAAATGACGAACGCCCTATTTTCGGTTTTTGCGCGAAAATGTCGTTATATCATACAAAACCGTCCGGCGGATTTTTATAAATCTGCTTTGATTTGATTAAGTGTAAAAAAAATTTACAAGTTGTAAAGAATTAGCTATTGAAATTTGCACAGAAATCATTTATTATGAAAATTACCTAAAAATGCCCTAAGTTTTTTGATGAGCATTTTCGTATAGAAAGATGGGGGAGGCAGACGTTATGTCCAGCAGGATTTTCCAGAGCATCATCATCCAGATGAAGGATGCCACCGACCGGTGCATCGGCGTTGTGGACGATCAGGGAGTCGTTGCCGCGTGCAGCGAGCTTTCCATGATCGGCACGAAGCTCGATGATTTTCACGGCGGCTTCGGCGATTATCCCGATCAGATCTTCACGTCCAATTTCCGCACATATAAGCCCGTCGGCGGGCTGAGCACGCGGCTGGATTATGCCGTCTTTGTGGACGGCCATGACGCCACGGCGCGCTGCGTGTGCATCCTTGCCTCGGTCGCTTTTCAGGAGGCAAAGATCAATTACGAGGAAAAGCACAACAAGACGATCTTCGTCAAGAACATCATCTCCGACAATATCCTGCCGGGAGATATCTACGTCCGCGCCAAAGAGCTGCACTTTGCTACGGACGTTCCCCGTGCCGTTTTGCTGATCCGCCAGACGGAGCGCACCGATATGGCCGCGCTCGAAGCCATTTCCAACATGTTCCCCGACCGGCAGAAGGACTTCGTCCTCAGCATCAACGAGACGGATCTCGTCCTCATCAAGGAGCTGACCGGTCCCGCGGACAGCAACAAGGAAGTTTACGAGATCGCCGAGGAGATTGAGAAAAAGCTGCACGACGATCTCAATCTCAAGTGTGTCATCGGCATCGGCACGACGGCGAAGCATCTCCGCGTTCTCGCGGACAAGTACAAGGAAGCGCAGGTCGCCATTGAGGTCGGCAAGGTGTTCGATACGGAGAAATCCATCATCCACTACGACAACCTCGGCATCGGCCGGCTCATCTATCAGCTTCCCACGACACTCTGTGAAATGTTCCTGAGCGAAGTGTTCAAGAAAAACCCGATCAAGGCACTCGATCAGGAAACGCTCTACACGATCAACAAGTTCTTCGAGAACAACCTGAACGTGTCCGAAACCTCCCGTAAGCTGTTTGTCCACCGCAACACGCTGGTGTACCGTCTTGAAAAGATCAAGAAGCTGACGGGACTTGATTTGCGTGAGTTCGACCACGCCATCATCTTCAAGGTGGCGCTCATGGTCAAAAAATACCTGAACTCTCAGAACGGGGAATACTGATCCCCGGCTCTGACGCGGAGATTGATTTATGGTACTTCTCAAGGATGTCAAAATGAAATACCCCGGCAGCCGCGCGGAGACGCTGCGGGACATTGATCTCACCATTCAGGACGGTGAGTTCGTGTTCCTTGTCGGCCCGTCCGGTTCGGGGAAAACCACGATCATCAAGCTGCTGACCGGCGAGATCCGCGCCACCGGCGGCCAGATCGAGGTCAACGGCTTTGATCTGCGCACGATGAAACGGCGGAACCTGCCCAAGCTGCGCCGCTCGCTCGGCGTTATCTTCCAGGACTACCGGCTCATCAAGGATATGACGGTGTACGAAAACGTCGCGTTTGCGATGCGCGTGATCGGTGCTTCCAACCGCGAGATCAAAAAGCGCGTGCCGTATGTGCTCGACCTCGTCGATCTTTCGGGCCGCGAGGACCGCTACCCGCGGGAGCTCTCCGGCGGCGAGCAGCAGCGCGTGGCGATCGCGCGTGCTCTCGTGAACTCTCCGGACATGATCATTGCCGACGAGCCGACCGGCAACCTCGACCCCGCCAGAAGTCTCGAGATCATGCTGCTCTTCCAGAAGATCAACGAGCTGGGAACGACGGTGCTGATCGTGACGCACGAAAAGGAGCTTGTCAACGCCTTTTCCAAGCGCGTTGTGTCGCTGAGCGACGGCTGCCTCATCAGCGACGGAATGGATGGGTATTACGGCTATGAGTCTTAACAGAATCACATATCTCTTCAAGGAAGGATTGCGCGGCGTATTCTCGCACGGCTTCCGCTCGTTCGCTTCCGTCACGGTCATTGCCGCGTGCCTCATCATCATGGGGAGCTTCGGCCTTGTGGCGGTGAACGTGGATAATCTCATCGGCAATATGGAAGAGGACAGCCAGATCCTCGCCTTTGTGGATGAGTCTCTCTCCGACAGCGACGCGCTTTCTATCGAAGGCGCGATCCGCAGCATCCCCAACGTCCGGGACGTGCAGTTCATCTCCCGTGAAGAAGCCATGGAAAACTACAAAAACACCTATGGCGACAGCACGGTGTTTGAAAATCTGGACGCGAGCGTGTTCCGCAACCGCTATGTGATCCGGCTGAATGATATCACGCTCATGCGTGATACCGCTGCGACGGTTGACGCGGTCAACGGTGTGGCGGAAGTCAACGCTCCTGTCTCAATCGCGGAGGGCTTTATCGCGGTGCGAAACGTTGTGAGCGTTATTACGGCGATCCTGATCGTCATTCTGCTCGTGGTTTCCGTTTTCATGATGTCCAACACCATCAAGCTCGCAACGTTCACGCGGCGCGATGAGATCGCTGTTATGAAAATGGTCGGAGCAAGCAACAGCTTCATCCGCACGCCGTTCGTTGTGGAAGGCCTGATCCTCGGCCTGCTCGGCTCGGGCATCGCGTTCCTGCTGCAGTGGGCGGTGTACAACTTCATTGCGCAGAAGATCTCGGTATCCATCGCGGCAAGTCTCATCCAGGTCATGCCGTTCTCTCTGCTGATGACGCCGCTGCTGATCGTGTTTCTTGCCATCGGCATTCTCGTCGGCGCGTTCGGCGGAGCCATGGCGATCCGCAACTATCTGAAGGTTTGATCCTTCCCGGACTTTTGTACTTACTATGAAAAACATCAAGAAATCCCTTCGTTCTGTTTTCTGCGCTCTTCTCGCCGCGGCGGCTCTTGCCGCATCGCTGCCGGCGCATGCCGTTTCCCAGGCGGAGATCGACGATCTCCAGAAAAAGCTTGACGCTCTTGAGCAGCAGGCGCAGGAACAGCAGGACGTCATCAACGATCTCACCAGCCAGAAGGCGCGCTTCATCACCCGCAAGCTCGCGCTCGATAACAAAATCGAGATCAACCGCCAGATGATCGAGCTGATCGGTGAACAGATCGAGATCTACGATGAGATCATCGCCGAAAAACAGGCGGAGCTTGACAAGGCCCTCGAAAAGGAAACGGCGCAGACCGACCTTCTCCGTTCCCGCATCCGCGCCATGGAGGAGAACAGCACCTATTCCTACGCGAGCTTTATCTTTGATTCTTCCAGCGTGACCGAGCTTCTTTCCCGCATCGGCGATGTCAACGACATCATGCACTACGACAAAACTCTGGAAGAGGAGTACATGGCGGCGCGCGAGGATGTTGAGTCCATCAAGAAGAGCTACGAGGAGGCCCGTCACGAGCAGGAGCTCCTCCAGAAGGAACTGGACACCAAGCAGGCCGAGCTGGATGCGCAGGTCGAAGCGGCATACACCATGATCGCCGATATCGAGACCCTTTCCGACGACGCGCAGGCGGAATACGACGCCATCGCCGAAGAGGAAGCCAAGGCGGAGGAGACGCTGCAGGAAGCCATCCGCAAGCGCGCCGAGGAACAAGCGAAGTACAACCAGAATAATAACAGCAATAATGGCGGCGGCGGAAACTCCGGCGGCAGCGGCGGCAATTCCGGCGGAGGCGGAAGCTCCGGCGGCGGGTCGGCGACGAGCCTTTCCAATCTTCAGTGGCCGGTGCCGAGCTGCACGCTCATTACCTCCCGCTTTGGCTACCGTGTTGCGCCGACGACCGGCGCGAGCACATACCACGGCGGTCTGGATATCGGCGCGGGCATGGGTGCGTCCATTGTGGCGGCCGGCGCGGGCGACGTTATTTACGCCGGCGCGAACGGCGGCTACGGCAACTGCGTCATGATCGACCACGGCAACGGCGTCGTCACGGTGTATGCGCATATGAGCTCCATCGGCGTGAGCTACGGGCAGTATGTCACCGCCGGACAGTATGTCGGCGCGGTCGGCTCGACCGGTGTTTCCACCGGCCCGCACTGCCACTTTGAGATCCGCATCAACGGTGCACAGACCGATCCGGCGGCGTACTTCTCCGGACTTTCCTACTGGAACTGCTGATTTTCCCTTACGGGATCAAAGGAGCCTATGAAACGTAACAAATTACAGAAAACCGTTTTTTCCGTGATTTGCATCGTGCTGGCGGTCATCATGATGCTTTCACTCGTCATCACCGTTCTTCCGGCGCACGCCGTGGACGAGACCGATCTCGAGCGGCTGGCGGAAAAACGTGCGCAGCTTGAAGAGCAGCTCATGGAACAGGAGCAGGTCATACAGGGACTTACGGAGAACCAGACGCTGATCGTGTTCCGCAAAGCGGCGCTTGATAAGCAGATCTCGCTCAACCGGGAGACGATCGCGCTCATTGAAGAGCAGATCGCCGTTTATCAGGAACTCATTGACCGCAAGGAAGAAGAGCTCGCCGCGGCGACCGCCGCGGAGACCGAGCAGACGGCGCTGCTGCGTGAACGCATCCGCTCCATGGAGGAAAACGACAGCTACTCGTATCTCGCCTTCATTTTTGAGGCGAACAGCGTGCCGGAGATCCTCTCGCGCATCGCGGATGTGAACGATATCATGCACTATGACCGCGAGCTCGAAAAGTCCTTGCAGCAGAGCCGCGAGGACGTGGAGACGATCAAGCGCGAATATGAGGAAGCTAAGGCCGAGCAGGACGCCGTGAACGAAGAGCTCATTGCCCGCCGCGACCAGCTCGGCGCGCAGGTCACTGCGGCCTGTGAACTCATCGCCAACCTTGACGAGCTTTCGCAGAATGCGCAGGCGGAGTACGACGCCATCGCGCTGGCCGAGGACGAGGCGATGCAGGAGCTTTTGAAGGCCATGCAGGAATACGCCGCGCAGCTGGCGGCGCAGAGAACATCGTACAGCGGCTCGACCGGCGGCGGAAGCACGTCCTCCGGAGCGGCATCCTCCGGCGCGGGTACGTCCGGCGCCGGCGGAGCGAATGGGAATACTTCCAACGCCTCCGGCGCCTACAACGGTACTTTTATCTGGCCGGTGGACAGCACGTACATCACCTCGCGCTACGGCGAGCGTTCCGCTCCTACTGCGGGAGCTTCTACAAACCACAAGGCGGTCGATATCGGCGCAAAGTCCGGCGATCCGATCTATGCCGCTGCCGACGGGCAGGTCGCTTCCGCGACTTACAACAACGGTCTCGGCTACTATGTCAGCATCGAGCACGACGGGGAGACCGCGACGCGGTATTCCCATATGACGAACTTCATTGTGCAGCCGGGCGAGCATGTCAAACAGGGCCAGATCATCGGCTATGTCGGCGAGAGCGGCATTGCCACCGGCAGCCACTTGGACTATGCCGTCATCAAAAACGGGCAGCAGGTCGATCCCATGCAGTATTACGACGAAAGCACCGTTACCTATGATCCGACGGCCTGACCGCGGCGCCGAAAGAAAAAACATCCGAGGTATCAGCCTATGAAACGCGTACCGAAAATCGTCTGGTCACTGCTTGCGTGTGTGATATGCATCGTTGTCACCGCTGCTGCGTGCCTGATCCTTGCGGACAGCGGCGCGTCCTCCGATAAATATATGGAGGTCATCCGCGTGATCGAGACAACGTTCTACCAGCCGAAGGATACGTCCTCGCTGGAGGACGCCTCCGCGAGCGCCATGGTGGCCTCGCTGGGCGACCCGGCAAGCTACTATCTGCCTGCTTCCGAGTATGAGGAGTATAAACTCACGCTGACGAACCAGTATGTCGGCATCGGCGTGACCACGCAGTACAACGAAAATTACGGTTATCTGACCGTCCTTTCCGTAACGCCCGGCTCTCCGGCCGATCAGGCGCATGTGAAGGTCGGCAACATGATCGCCAGTGTGGACAGTATTGACGTATCCACCTACACTCCCGAACAGTTTGACGAGCTGCTGCGCAGCTACGACGCGAAGGAGACAGAGGCGGAGAAGTATTTCACGCTCCACCTTCTCAACACGCAGGGAGGCAAGGCGGACGCGAAAATGAAGTGCGAGCTCATCTATGCAGAGCCGGTCGTCTATTACATTCTGGACAGCGACGCTAACAAGGCGAACCGCAGCTCCTCTGTCGGCTATCTCCGCATCCGTAACTTTGACGACAGCGCCGCCGCCAGCGTAAAAACGGCGGTCGCCGCGCTGCAGGATTCCGGAGCAACGAGCCTTATCATCGACGTGCGCGACAATACGAGCGGCAAACCTGCGGAAATGGCGGATGCGCTCGATTATTTCCTGCCGAAGGGCGATCTGTTCCTCCTGCGTGACCGCGACGGGACGGAGACGACGTATTCGTCCGGCAGCTCGTATCTCAATATGCCGATGGTCGTTCTTGTCAACGAGAACACCACCTGCGCGGCGGAAGTGTTTGCCTGCATCATGCAGCAGGCGGGCGTGACGATCGTCGGCCGCCGGACGCCCGGCAGCGCGCAGAGCCAGGTGATCGTGGAGCTCTCCGACGGCAGTGCCGTCCGTCTCTCCAAATTTGAGTATCTCACGCCGGATAAAAAGAGCATGACCGACCTTGGCGGCGTCACGCCGGATATCGCGTCCTACCAGATCGAGGACAGCGATCTGGACGTGCAGCTCGAGGCGGCAAAGGACGCCCTGCATTAACGGCGTCTGCCCGCGAAAATTCTGCGGAAATCTACAAAGAAGGGACCAAAGTTCCGTCTTGACATGGGACGCCGGATTCCGTATAATAGCAGGACAAATTCCCGCACGGAGTTACTCTGTGCGGGATTTGCGAGCATGTAAGTATCGAAAGGAAGTTTAAACTATGTCCGTTGAAAGCCGTTACAGAATGAGCCAGGAGCGTCTGGAAGAGCTGAAAAAAGAGCTGGAATATCTTCAGACGGTTCGGGAAAAAGAAGTCTCCGAGCAGATCAAGGAGGCTCGTTCTTTCGGTGATTTGTCGGAGAACAGCGAATACGATGAAGCGAAGACCGAGCAGGGCAAGCTCTATTCCAAGATCGCCGAGATCAAGAACCTGATCGAAAACGCCGTCATTCTCGAAAATGTGCCGACTGGCAGCGCGATCTCCATGGGCAGCCGCGTGACCGTCCGCGAAGTGGGCGAGGAGGACGAAGAGACCTATGAGATCGTCGGCAGCCAGGAAGCCAACCCAATTCTCGGCCGTATTTCGGACGAATCCCCCCTTGGCCGCAGCCTGATGGGAAAGAAGAAGGGCGACCGGATCGAGTTTGAAGCCCCCGGCGGCGTTATCTACTACGAGATCCTCAACTGCGAAAACTGAACGTAAATTACAGATATAGGAGATTACTATGGCAGAGGAAACAAGGACCGGAGCGCCGGAGCTCTCTCTCAATGAACTGCTCCGCATCCGCCGCGAAAAGCTGACGAACCTGCAGGACGCAGGACGGGATCCATTCGCGATCACCCGCTACGATGTTACCCACCACAGCGCGGAGATCCTTGCCGCCGGTGACGAGCTGGTCGGCAAAGAGGTGTCCGTGGCCGGGCGCATGATGGTCAAACGCATCATGGGCAAGGCGTCCTTCTGCAAAATTCAGGATAAGCAGGGCGTCATTCAGTGCTATGTCGCCCGCGACGATCTTGGGGAAGAAGCGTATGCCGAATTCAAGAAAATGGACATCGGCGATATCATCGGCGTTAAGGGCTTTGTGTTCCGCACAAAGACCGGCGAGATCACCGTCCACACGAAGGAGCTCACGCTGCTCACCAAGTCTCTCAAGCCTCTGCCGGAGAAGTTCCACGGCCTGCAGGATACCGATGTGCGCTACCGCCAGCGGTATCTTGATCTGATCGTCAATCCCGAGGTGCGCGATACGTTTGTCAAGCGCTCGCAGATCCTGCGCGAGATCCGCCGTTTCCTTGATGACCGCGGGTTCATGGAGGTCGAGACCCCCATGCTCGTGCCGAATGCCGGCGGCGCGGCGGCGCGCCCGTTTGAGACGCATTACAACGCGCTCGACGTTGACGTCAAGCTCCGCATTTCGCTCGAGCTTTATCTCAAGCGCCTGATCGTCGGCGGTCTGGAGAGAGTCTATGAGATCGGCCGCGTGTTCCGCAACGAGGGCGTAGATACGCGCCACAACCCGGAATTCACGCTCATGGAGCTTTATCAGGCGTATACCGACTATAACGGCATGATGGATCTGACGGAGGACATGTTCCGTCATCTCGCCAAGGTTGTCTGCGGCAGCACGACGATCACCTATCAGGGCACCGAGATCGACCTCGGCAAGCCGTTTGAGCGTCTGACGATGATCGATGCCATCAAGAAGTATTCCGGCGTCGATTTTGATACCGTCAAGACTGTGGAAGAAGCGAAGACGCTTGCCAAGGCGCACAACATCGCCTTTGAGGAGCGCCACTCCCGCGGCGATATCATCAACCTCTTCTTTGAAACGTATTGCGAGGAAAACCTCATCCAGCCGGTGTTCATCATGGATCACCCGGTGGAGATCAGCCCGCTCACGAAGAAGAAGCCCACCGACCCGACGAAGGTCGAGCGCTTTGAGCTCTTCATCTATGGCCGCGAAATGTGCAACGCCTATTCCGAGCTGAATGACCCCATCGACCAGCGCGCGCGCTTCGCCGCGCAGGACGCTCTGGCCGCCGCCGGCGACGCCGAGGCGAACCATACCGACGAGGACTTCCTCAATGCTCTGGAGATCGGCATGCCGCCCACGGGCGGCATCGGCTACGGCATCGACCGCCTTGTCATGCTGCTTACAGATTCCGCCGCCATCCGCGACGTACTGCTTTTCCCGACAATGAAGCCGCTGGACTCCGACAAGAAGGTTTCCAAGGAAGTTTCGGCCCCCGCGGAGCCTGCTCAGGCTGCTCCTGAAGTCCCCGAGAAAATTGATTTTTCCAATGTGGAGATCGAGCCGCTGTTCAAGGATTTCGTGGATTTTGACACCTTCTCCAAGAGCGATTTCCGCGCCGTGAAGGTTAAGGAATGCGAAGCCGTGAAGAAGTCCAAAAAGCTCTTAAAGTTCGTTTTGGACGACGGAACCGGCGTAGATAGGGTCATTTTGAGCGGAATTCACGAGTATTATGAGCCGGAAGAGCTGGTTGGAAAGACCTGCATCGCCATTACGAACCTGCCGCCCCGTCCGATGATGGGTATTGCCTCTGAGGGTATGCTCATCTCCGCCGTGCATCACGAAAACGGCGAGGAGAAGCTGCACCTGCTGATGGTCGATCCTCACATTCCGGCAGGCGCAAAGCTCTATTGATCGACCGGAAATTGGCGGTGCTTACGCCACAACTTACGCCAATTTACTCCGAGCTTACGCCCGAAATGCGTAAAGAAAAGTTCCTGTGATTTAAGCCCGCTGATTTCGGTCAGCGGGCTTTTCAGTATTTTTTCAGCGGATGAAATTGACAAATTTTTGTACATCTGTTAAAATAAGTAAACACTACACCAAGTATTTGGATAATCCTGGCGAACAATTCTTCGGAAAGGCGGAGCGAACCGATTGGAAGATAAACGTATCACCAAAACGAAACGCAATATCAAAGCGACGCTGACAGCCATTTTGCAGGAAATGCCATTTGAGAAAATCTCCGTTGCGGAGATCTGCCGCCGCGGAGATATCAGCCGGATCACCTTTTACGCGCACTATGAGGATAAGTATGCTCTCGCCGAGGAGATATTTTCCGATCATGTGCAGGAAGCCCAAGACAAATACCACATGCTGCAGGCGGAGAATAATCCGAAAAATAACGGCTTCATCGGCTATCAGAATCTTCTGGATGCCATTTTGAGCCTGTATTACGATAACTACACCTTCTTTTCCCATACAACCTCAAGCGAAAATCCCTATCTTTTTTCTTCGTACTTTAACCGGATGAATGCCAGCGTGGATGACTATCTCCGCCGCCATACTTACCTGAAACCGCGTTTCCCGTTCCACCAGACGGCGGCGCTCATATGCAACGGCCTGTTCGGCGTTATCAACAGCTGCGTAGCGGATAACCTCTCGGAGGCGGAAACGCGCGCTTTGGTCCGCGATATATACGCCGTTCTTTTGAGCTCGGATATGTTTAAAGAATAAGTGGGGAAAGGAATACTTTCATGGCGCTGTTAACGCAAAAGGCGATCCTCTCGACCTTTGAAGAGATGCTGGAGGAAATGCCGTTTGACAAGATCACCGTATCGGCTCTCGTCCGGCGGTGCGGCGTGAGCTCCAACACCTTTTACTATCATTATCAGGATATCTACGATCTTTTGGACGTATGGATGAGCACGCGGCTCGGCATGCTGAAGAAGTCCGTCCCCGAAAGCAAGGGCTGGAAGGAAGAGATGCGCGTATTTCTCAAATACTGCCAGAGCCATCCAAAGCTCGTCACGAATCTTCTCTCCTCCACCTCCCGCAGTCATCTGGAGCAGTACATTTTTACGGAATCGGACATTTTCTTTTACGATTATGTTCGGGAACGAACCGCCGGTATGCCGCTTTCGGAGGAATCGATCCGGTACATTGCGCAGTTCTACCGTTACTCTTTTATCGGCTTCTTCCTGAAATTTACCTGGGAGAAGATGCAGACCGATGTGGATGAAAGCGTGGACCGGCTCGAGAAAGTATTCAACGCCTTTATTGACAGCGCCGCGGCGCAAATGGAAAGAGACCCGCTGTAAAAAAACAGCCGGTCTCTTTTATGCTTTTATGTGAAAAAGTTTTTGCGCATAAACGCGAAAATATCACAAATGGGGCACTTTTCCGGATGTGTTAGAAATTACGACAACGGCGTCGGTTTGTCCGTGGAAAAGCCGGTACGATTCGATATAAAATGAAAACACTAAGAAAAATCCTATATAAGAAAAATCCTATAAAGGAGCGTGTTTTTAATGAGCGTATCGACGACCGTGAAGAAGTACGGCATCGAACAGGCGATCAAATTCATGTACAAGGACCCCGAGAAAAATCTGCCCAAGCTGATGGACTGGGCGGACACGTTCTGCAAGGGACGCTTCCCGGGCCAGCGCGCCGCGATCCGCCGCGCCATCGAGGATCCGACGTATCCGTACTATGACTTCATCCGCCACATGATGAATGAGGTCGATCACGATGTTCTCACGACGATCGTGGTGAATTTCTTCATCAACGCCAACATGGTCGGCTGCGAAAAGCAGGAAAAGCTCCGCGAGGAGCATAACTGCAACATCCCCTGGGCGATCCTTCTTGATCCCACCAGCGCCTGCAATCTCCACTGTACCGGCTGCTGGGCTGCGGAATACGGCAACAAGCTCAATCTCACCTTTGACGAGATCGACGACATCATCCGTCAGGGCAAGGACATGGGCGTTTACATGTACATCTACACCGGCGGCGAACCTCTCGTCCGCAAGGCCGATCTCATCAAGCTCTGCGAAAAGCACGACGACTGCATCTTCCTCGCCTTTACGAACGGCACGCTCATCGACGAAAAGTTCGCCGACGATATGCTGCGCGTGAAGAACTTTGTCCCGGCCATCTCTCTCGAAGGTTTTGAGGAAGCGACCGATTCCCGCCGCGGTGACGGCGTTTACGGCAAGGCGACGCACGCGATGAACCTTCTCCGCGAGCGCAAGCTGCTCTACGGCATTTCTTCGTGCTATACGAGAGCGAACTTTGAGTCCATCACCTCGGAGGAGTACTATGACAGCCTCATCCGGATGGGCGCGTACTTCATCTGGTACTTCCACTACATGCCCGTCGGAAACGACGCTTCGCCTGAGCTTCTCCCGACGCCGGAGCAGCGCACCGAGGTGTACCGCCGCATCCGCCGCTACCGCGCCGAGAAGCCGCTCTTCGCGATGGACTTCCAGAACGACGCCGAGTTCGTCGGCGGCTGCATCGCTGGCGGACGCACCTATCTGCACATCAACGCCAACGGCGACGTGGACCCCTGCGTGTTCATCCACTATTCCGACTCGAACATCCGCGAGAAAACGCTGCTCGAGACGATGAAATCCCCGCTCTTCATGGCTTACCACGACGGACAGCCGTTCAACGACAACATGCTCCGGCCCTGCCCGATGCTCGAAAACCCGGAGAAGCTGCGCGCTATGGTGAAGTCCTCCGGCGCGCATTCCACGGATTTGCAGTCACCGGAGACTGTCGATCACCTCTGCGCCAAGTGCGACCGGTATGCCGCCGAGTGGAAGCCCACAGCGGATAAGCTCTGGGCGGAAAACCGCGCGGAGCATGACGCAAAGTAAATCGGAAACCCTGTATACGGATGCGGTAAACTGCCGCATCCGTGTACGTATATTTATGATTCCCAAGAAAGGTGAATGGTCATGGAAAAGAAATCTCTGAAAACCTATAAAACATGGGCGATCGTACTCGCCGTTGTTACCATGGTACTCGGTCTCGTCATGGTATTCTGGCCGGGCATTTCGGCGGTCGCAATCTGCTATCTGATGGGCGCGGTCTGCATCGCCGCCGGTATCTATGAGATCATCCGGTATTTTGATCTCGGTCTCATCGGCGTACTGTTCCGGTACGACCTGTTTCTCGGCATTATGAGCGTGCTTGCCGGCGTGCTGCTGCTTCTGCACCCGAACGGAGCGCTTGTCATTTTGCCGGTCATTCTCGGCTTTTATATCATTCTTGCGAGCGTGTTCTCTATCCAGATCTCGACGGAAGCCCGCCATTTCGGCTTCTCCGGCTGGTGGGGCGCGCTGCTGCTCGGCATTGCGGGCGCGGTTCTCGGCGCGCTGATGATCTTTGATCCCTTTAAGGGCGCAAAGGCGCTGATGATCTTCACCGGCATTTCGCTGCTTGTGACGGGCGTTGAGAGCATCTACGCTATCGTCTGCATCTCCAAGGTATTCCGCTCTTCCGGACACCAGCAGATCATCGATGCCACGTGGCACGAGATTTGATTCATACGATATAGCAAAAGACTCCGGCTGTAAACCAACCGGAGTCTTTTCGTCTGAAAAAAATATTATTCAAGCGTGAGGAACAGCGCCATTTTAAAGCGCTTGTCGGCGCGGACATAGTGCTTGCCGCCGCGCGCAAAGCGGAAATTCTCTCCGGCGTGGATGACGTGCTCCTGGCCCTCGTAGCCGATGACGCCCTCGCCGTCGAGCGCGAAGATCAGCGCATCGCCGGGGGCGGCATGCTCGCTGAGGCCCGTACCGGCGTCAAACGCCATGAGCGCGAATTTCATCGTTTTGCTGCTGGTGACATCCATGTTGACGATCTTTCCATCCTGATAGGGGACAAGCTCGCCGAGACGGAAGACCTCGCCGGTTTTGACTGCCTGATTCATTGACTGATTCCTCCCGATATTGATTTCAAGATAAACGGCGGATGTGTCCGTGTGCGTTCCGACGGGAACATCCGCGGGTGTTACGATAGCGTCCAGCGCGTGAAGTGTCCGGAATTGTCCGGCGGGCAGGGAGACCTCGAGCGTCCCCGCCGCGGCAATGAGGAGCTTTGGAGAAAAGTATATCTCCGCGCTTATGTCAGTCCCCGCGGCGAGCGAGAAGCATACGGCGTCCGTTTCACCGGAGCTGACGGCTTCCGACACGGTGCAGCCGGGGATCGGTGCGTTTTTCTCTGCCAGAGAGAATACGCAGCCGCCAGGATACTTCATGAGATTCTCCTTTCACAAATTTTGCAATATAGTATATCACACAATCGGCTGTCTTTCCATCCTTTTCCGCGCTCGCGCCGAAAAACGGGAAAAAGGTTGAAAAGAGAGAACCGCAGGGGTAAGATAAAGTCATAATATAGAGCAGGAGGCCGAAATTGAAATTCTTTCATTTGTCCGATCTCCATCTCGGGAGACGTATCTATGAGTTTTCCCTGATCGATGACCAGAAATACATTCTCAAAGAGATCCTCCGCCGGACGGACGAGGAGCGCCCCGACGCGGTCGTGATCGCGGGCGATATTTACGACCGCGCCGTGCCGAGCGCCGAGGCGGTCGAGCTTTTTGATTCTTTCCTTACCGAGTTGGCCGGGCGGCACATTCCGGTGCTCGCCATCGCCGGCAACCACGATTCGCCGGAGCGCATCGCGTTCGGCGCGGGGCTCATGGCGCCGAGCGGCGTGCATCTCTCGCCGGTCTATAATGGGCGCGTGGAGCCGGTGACGGTCTCGGACGCCTATGGCGAGGTGCGGTTTTATCTGCTCCCGTTCATCAAGCCCGCGAACGTCCGCCGCTTTTATCCGGACGCAGTCATCGAGAGCTATACCGACGCGCTCCGCTGCGCCGTGGAGCACATGGATATCGACCCGTCGGCGCGGAACGTGCTCGTAACGCATCAGTTCGTTACCGGCGGCGTGCGCTCGGAGTCGGAGGATATCACGGTCGGCGGCACGGACAACGTGGATGCCGCGGTGTTCGACGGCTTTGACTATGTCGCGCTCGGCCATCTCCACGGCGCGCAGAGCATCGGGCGCGAAACGCTCCGCTATTCCGGCACGCCGCTCAAATATTCTTTCTCGGAAAAGGATCAGGAGAAGAGCGTAACGGTCGTGGAGCTGGGAGAGAAGGGAAGCGTGTCGATCTCGACGCTGCCGCTCAGACCGCAGCGCGATATGCGCGAAGTGCGCGGCACCTATGACGAGCTGACGCTCCGCGGAAATTACGCCGGAACGAATACCGACGATTACATCCACGCCGTTCTCACGGACGAAAACGACATTCCGAACGCGTTATCACGGCTGCGAAGCATTTATCCGCAGTTGATGAAGCTCGATTACGATAACCGGCGCACGCGCGCCTCCGTCGTGATCGCCGCGGAAGAGCGTCACCGGACGATGACCGATACGGAGCTTTTTGCCGAGTTCTTTGAAAAGCAGAACGGACAGAAGATGAGTACCGAGCAGAGCGGCTATGTAAAGGCCGTGTTTGCCGCGCTTCGGGAGGTAATGCTATGAGACCGCTGAATCTTACCATCAGCGCCTTTGGCGCGTATGCGGGCAAAACGGAGCTTGATCTCCGGCAGCTCGGCGAGCGCGGGCTGTATCTCATCACGGGCGATACCGGCGCAGGGAAAACGACGATCTTTGACGCGATCGCCTTTGCGCTGTTCGGTAAACCGAGCGGCGGCAAGGGCGGGCGCGATGTATCCATGCTCCGCTCAAAGTATGCCTCGCCGGAGACGCCGACGGAGGTGGAGCTTATTTTCTCCAACGGGGGGAAGACCTATAAGATCAAGCGCAATCCGACGTATGAGCGCACCAAGCTCCGCGGCACCGGAACGACCGAGAAAAAGGCGGACGCGGAACTCCTGATGCCGGATGGCAAGATCATCACGGGTACGAAAGATGTGGATGAGAAGATCCGCGATATCCTTGGAGTGGATAAGGATCAGTTCTGCCAGATCGCCATGATAGCGCAGGGCGAATTCCGCGAGCTGCTGCTGGCGGATACGGAGACCCGCCGGAAGATATTCCAGAAGATATTCAACACAAATCTGTATTCGCTCTTTCAGAAGGAGGTAAAAGAAGACTTTTTTGCGATCGGTCGCGAGCTGAAGGAGGCGGAAAACTCCTTTAAACAGTACGCCGCAGGGATCGTCCTGCCGGAGGGCATCGATCTTCCGCCGGAAAACGAGCTCTCTGAATTTCTCGCCGGTCTGCTGAAGGCCGACCGCGCGCAGGATGACGCATGGGAGAAAGAGCTCGCGGAGATCGGGAAAAAGCTCGATACGCTGACTGCCGATGCGGTCAAAGCGGCGGCGGACGAGGAAAACCGCAGCGAGCTTCGGAAAGCAAAGCTCTCCCTCGCTGAAGCCGAAAAGGCGGTGAGTGAGTCCGGCATCGCGCTGGAAAAGGAAAAGGCGTGCGAGCAGGAGCTCGTGAAGCTCGCGGAAGCGCTCAAGGCGCTGGAAGAGGAGCGAAAGGCGCACGACGAGCTGATGGACACGGAAATAAAGGCCGCCGCGGCGAAGAAAACGGCAGACGATGCGGCGGCACGCCTTTCCCGGCTCGAAGTATCGCGCGGTGAGCTGCGGGAGCACCTTTCGCGGGAGCGGGAGGAATACCATGCGCTTGCCGCCTCTGCGGAGAATCTTGCGAAGCTCCAACAGGAAAAGACCGTTCTCTCCCAATATCTCGACGACCTCCGGAAATACGAAACGGCCCTTCAGACGCTTGCAGAGCGCAAAGATGCGGCGGACGCCGCGCGCGATGCCTATACGATGGCGCGGAGCGAAGAAGAGCATCTTTCCGCCGAGGCGCAGGAGCTGCGCCGGAGATTCAACGACGAGCAGGCGGGGGTGCTGGCCTCCACGCTTCACGAGGGCGAACCCTGCCCCGTCTGCGGCGCGCTGACGCATCCGCACCCCGCGCAGTGCACGCCGGATGCGCCCGACGAGAAGAAAGTGAAGGACGCCGTGAAAAAGGCCAAAGCGGCGCAGGAGCGAGTAAATAAGGCGAGCGAAGCTTCCGGCATTGCGAAAAACGCCTATGAGACCGCGCAGAAAGAGGAAGCGGAACAGAGAGAAAAGCTCTTCGGCGGGAAAGAGAAGATCGAACTCGAAGCCGAAAAGAGGGCCGCTGAGCGCCGCTGCGCCGAAAAAGACGGCGAGATCCGGAAAGAATCGGAAAACGCCGCGCGTTTCGAGTCTCTCGGACGGAAAATTCCGGAAGAGGAAAAACGTCTTTCCGAAATGGACGCGCCGATCTCCGAGGCGCAGAAGACGGCTGCCGACACGCAGAGCGCACTCACGTCTCTCCGTCAGACCGCGGATAAGCTTCGCGCGGGGCTGAAATACGAAAATGCGGCGGAGGTCGAAAAGGAAAAGCGGCAAGTCCTTGCCCGTCAGAGCGAGATGGAGCGTGCGCGGAAAAGAGCCGAGGAAGCGCTCGTCGCTGCCAAGGAACGGCGCTCCGCAGAGCAGGGAAAGGTAGAGAAGCTCGAAGAGCTTGTTTCCGATGCGCCCCTCGTTGATCTCGCGGCAATCGCCGAAGAGAAAAATTGTCTCACACAGCGGAAGGACGAGCTGACGAACCGCCGCCGCGCTCTTGACCGGCGCATCACGGCAAACGACAGCGCCAAAAAGGGGATCGACAAAAAAGCCGGCGAGCGCCGCGCGCTCGAGGAGCGCTGGACATGGATGAAGCCGCTCTCGGATACGGCGAACGGCGGTCTCAAGGATCATATCTCGCTGGAAACGTATGTGCAGATGACGTATTTTGACCGCATCCTTGCGCGCGCCAATGCACACCTGATGCAGATGTCGGGCGGGAAGTACGATCTCAAGCGGCGTGAGGGCGCGGCGAAGAATGGCGGCCAAAACGGTCTTGACCTTGACGTCATCGACCACTACAACGGCAGCGAGCGCAGCGTAAAAACACTCTCCGGCGGCGAAACGTTTCTTGCCTCGCTCTCGCTCGCGCTCGGGCTTTCGGAGGAGATCCAGTCGAGCGCCGGCGGCGTGCAGATGGACACGCTCTTCGTAGATGAGGGCTTCGGCTCGCTCGACGAGGAAACGCTCCGGCAGGCCATGCGCGCGCTGCGCGAGCTCTCCGAGGGCGACCGGCTCATCGGCATCATATCCCACGTTTCCGAGCTCCGCCGCGAGATCGACCGGCAGATCGTCGTCAAACGCTCGAAGGACGGCGCGAGCCGCGCGGAGATCATAACCGAATAAAACAAAGGAGAAAACGATCGATGAAAGTTCTCATCATCAACGGCAGCCCCCGCGCAAACGGCAATACGGACATTGCGCTGCGCGAAATGGAAAAGGTCTTCGCCGAAGAGGGAGTGGAGACGAAGCGGCTGAACATCGGCACGCAGATGATCCACGGCTGCGTTGCCTGCAACGCATGCCACCGCACAGGAAAATGCGGCTTTGACGATGTGGTGAACCGCGCCGCCGATATCCTCCGCGGCTGCGACGGGCTCGTTGTCGGCACGCCGGTGTACTACGCCTCCGCGAATGGCACGGTCGTGTCGTTTTTGGACCGGCTTTTCTACTCTGCACCGTACGATCTCACGATGAAGGTCGGCGCTTCGGTCGCTGTGGCGCGCCGCGGCGGCACGAGCGCAACGTTTGACGAGCTCAACAAATACTTCACCATCAGCGGCATGCCGGTCGTATCGAGCCAGTACTGGAACAGCGTCCACGGCTGCCAGCCGGGCGAGGCGGCGCAGGACGCCGAAGGTCTCCAGACGATGCGAACTCTTGCGCGGAACATGACGTTCCTGATGAAAAGCATCGCTCTCGGAAAGGCAAAATACGGTCTTCCGGAGAAGGAAGAGCGCGTTGGAACGAATTTTATTCGTTAACTCTTTGGAAATATATAAAATATTGTATTGATTTTTCTCCTGCGTGACGATATGATAAAATGAAAACCGGCTCCACCGGCCGGCGAAGAGGAAAGGACAGGCGTTTCGCCTTTTTCTATGGAAACGATCACATCCCGGAAAAATTCCCGCGTGCAGGCGCTGCGCGCGCTCGGCAGAGACAAGGCATATCGCCGCGAGCAGGGGCTTTTCCTCTGCGACGGGGAGAAGCTGCTCTCCGAGGCGCTCGCAAACGGCGCGGATATCGCGGAGATATACCTGCGCGGCGCAAAGCCGGCAGGGAATATGCCGGATGTTCCGGTGTATTCGCTCTCCGAGGATGTGTTCGGCTATGCCTCTCCGCTGGAGCACAGCCCAGGCCCGCTTTTCACCGTTCGCGCAAAGCCGCTTCCGGAGAGCGTCCGGCCCGAGCGGGTCATCGTTTTGGAAAACGTGCAGGACCCCGGCAACGTGGGTACAGTGCTTCGCACCGCGGCGGCGCTCGGCACGGAGCTCGTGGTGCTCCTCGGCGATTGCGCCGATCCCTATAACCCGAAAACCGTCCGTGCCGCCATGGGGGCGCTTTTCCGCCAGCGGCTCTGGGAGACCGATCTTGCCACGCTCTGCGCGAAGCTGCGCGAATGGGAGCTTCCGCTCTGCGGCGCGGCTCTCCGGGCAGAGAGCGTTGATGTAAAATGCGTTTCGCTCCGCCGCGCGGCCATCGCCGTCGGCAATGAGGGACGGGGGCTCACCGACGCGCTTCTGGAAAAGTGTGATACGAAGATCATTCTCCCCATGACGCCTGGCAGCGAGTCGCTCAACGCGGCGGTCGCGGCCTCCATACTTATGTGGGAGATGTGGACACAGCGCGGATGATCTGAGGAAGGGAGAAGGGAAATGTCGCAGCTTCGGTACTGGGTATGGCTTGCCTCCGTGGACGGTGTGCGCACGATCTCGCTCTGCCGAGTTCTGGAGCACTTCGGCGGGGCGATGGAAGCCTATTTTGCGCCCGAAGAGCGGCTTTCGGAGCTCGAGAATCTTTCACCGCAGGAGCGGCGCGCCCTCTCTGACCGGAGCCTTGAGCGCACCGAACAGATCCTTGCTCTCTGTCAGGAGAAGAACATCCGCATTCTCACGCTGCACGATGCCGCTTATCCCGACCGTCTGCGGCAGATCGCCGATCCGCCGCTCGTATTATACGTCCGCGGGAATCTCCCGTTTCTCGATGAGCTGCCTACGATCGCGATCGTAGGCACGCGAAAGGCGAGCGCCTACGGGATCAAGGTGGCGACCCGCCTTGGGCAGGAGATCACATCTTACGGCGGCTGCGTTGTTACCGGCATGGCGCTCGGCGTGGACGGCGCTGCTGCACGGGGCGCGCTGCTCGCGGGCAAGCCGTGCGTCGGTGTGCTGGGTACGGCGATCGACGTCAATTATCCCGCGGCCAATTCGCTGCTTATCGACGATGTAGCATCTGCCGGGGCTGTCATCAGCGAATTTCCTCCGCTCTATCCGACGAAGCCGGAGAACTTTCCCCGCCGCAACCGCATTATCAGCGGCCTTTCCTGCGGCGCGTGCATCGTGGAAGCGCCGGTACGCAGCGGCGCGCTCATCACCGCCAATCTTGCGCTGGAGCAGGGGCGCGATGTGTTCGCCGTTCCGGGTAATATCGACAGCCCGAACAGCACCGGGACCAACGCGCTCATCCGCGACGGCGCCAAGGCGATCACCGGCGCAGAGGATATCCTTTCGGAGTATGAAGGGCTCTATCCCGGCCGCATCCAGTATGATGTTGAGCTGTATTCCCCGCCGAAAAGAGCGGAAAAGGTATCGGTTTCGGCAAAAACAGAGATTGACAAGCCGCAGACGATACCGTATAGTGACCTCGAAAGCCGTCTGACGGAGTACACGGAGGACCACCGGGCACTTCTGCGCTGCATTTCGCGGGGCGAGACCCATGTGGACGAAATGGCGGCTTCGACCGGCTTTTCCGCGGCAAAGGTGCTCGCGTGCATGACGGTGCTCACCATCCGCGGCGCAGTGAAACCCCTGCCGGGAAAACGATATTCTTTGAACCTGAAGTAAGGACGATAGTATATTATGGCGCAAGCAAAAAAGGATCTTGTCATTGTGGAGTCTCCCGCCAAGGCACGGACGATCGAAAAGTACCTCGGCGGCGACTATAAAGTTATTGCATCCATGGGTCACCTCCGCGACTTGCCGAAGAGCAAGCTCGGCGTGGACATTGAACACGGCTTTACGCCGGAGTATATTCCGGTTGCCGCGCGGTCGGACGTTATCAACGAGCTGAAAAAGCGTTCCAAAGAGGCCGGAACGGTGTATCTCGCCACCGACCCGGACCGCGAGGGCGAAGCGATCAGCTGGCATCTCAAGGAGCTTCTGAAGATCCCCGACGAGAAGGCCCGCCGTGTTACCTTTAACGAGATCACGAAAAAGGTCGTGCAGGAGAGCATTGCCAATCCGCGCGATATCGATCAGGATCTGGTGGACGCGCAGCAGGCGCGCCGCATTCTGGACCGTATCGTCGGCTATAAGCTCAGCCCGCTCCTCTGGCGCAAGGTGCGCCGAGGTCTCTCCGCGGGCCGCGTGCAGTCCGTTGCCATCCGCATGGTTGTGGACCGGGAAAACGAGATCCGGGCGTTCCAGCCGGAGGAATACTGGTATCTGGATGCGCATCTCGACCGCGCCGGGAAGAAGGGCGGCTTTGTCGCCCGCTATTACGGCACGGCAGACAAGAAAAAAGAGCTTCACAGTGAAAAGGAAGTGCAGGATGTCATCGCCGCCGTGGAAAAGGCGGCGTGGGAGATCGGCTCCGTCAAGCGCGGCGAGCGCCAGCGCAGCCCGTCGCCCCCGTTCATCACCTCCACGCTGCAGCAGGAGGCGAGCCGCCGTCTGGGGCTCACGCCGCGGCGCACGATGAGCATTGCGCAGCAGCTCTACGAAGGCGTGGATATCACCGGCGAGGGCACGGTCGGCCTTATCACGTATATGCGTACCGACTCTCTGCGCCTTTCCGAGGAAGCCATGGCCGCCGCAGGCAGCTTTATCCGCAGCTTTTACGGCGAGGAGTACTATTACGGCAAGCCCCGCCGCTATAAGACCAAGGCCGGCGCGCAGGACGCGCACGAAGCCATCCGTCCGAGCAACGTGAATCTCACGCCGGAGCGCGTGAAAAAGGATCTCACGGCGGAGCAGTACCGTCTGTACCGCCTGATCTGGGGCCGCTTCACGGCGAGCCAGATGGCAAATGCCGTCTATGATAACGTGGTGATCGATGCTCTCAGCGCCGGACACTGCTTCAAGGCGAATCATTCCTCGCTTCGTTTCCCGGGATACACTGCGGTATACGAGGACCCGAACGAGGACGAGGAGACCGGCGGGAAAAAGCCGCTGCCCGATCTTGCCGAGGGCGAGATCGTAACGCTCAAAAAGCTCGACAAGGAGCAGCGCTTCACCGAGCCTCCGGCGCGTTATACAGAAGCGACGCTTATCCGCGCCATGGAGGAAAAGGGCATCGGCCGTCCGAGCACGTATGCCCCGACCATCAGCACCATCACCGGGCGCGAGTATGTTGCCAAGGAAGGGAAGTACCTCAAGCCGACGTCCCTCGGCGAAGTCGTCACGGGACTCATGGAGGAGCGTTTCCCCGATATCGTTGATCTCAAATTCACCGCGCATATGGA
>OJPP01000006.1_pt1 | contig 100826 bp, 105 predicted proteins | sample 1598521 | NCBI WGS metagenome assembly OJPP01 (sample SAMN03922490, study PRJEB24848) | human gut metagenome | isolation source: stool sample | host: Homo sapiens | place: Germany | collected 2011-05 | reverse complement strand
GCGTAGCGTCTCGTGGGCTCGGAGATGTGTATAAGAGACAGAGTCAAGACCGAGAGACCGCAAACCGAACCGAAAGAGGACTTTTGGATAGACAACGACACCGTAAAAATATCAGGTGAGGAGTCAAAGACTCTCAATAACGCCTTCAAGCTCTATAAGGATTTTGTTCAGAAGGGCCTTAAGGATGATTATTTCCCCGAGGCCGTGGGCGAAAAATATGAACAGGGTACGGACCTTACCGATAAGGTCTATCTGCTTGGCGACAGCTGTGCCTCGCGCCTCACCATGGACGATGTTCAGTCGGTAATTACTTCGCTCACACCCACATATGAAAAGGACACCGATGAAAACAACGTGCCCGTTTCTTATAGCCGCACAATTATAATAACGCTCAAAAATGATCCGTCTGCCGTAGCACACGCGTTTTCTCCGCATGACAAAAGTGCGATTTTGTCCGAGCTTAAAAAGGGCGAGAGCTATTTTTCGGTGTCGGATTATGAGATAGCATACAATTCACCGGTAATAATTGCTACGTTTGACGCTGTGACCGACGAGGTGGCAAAGGTTGAATTCTACAAGAATATGACGATAACGTCTTATGCAAAGGGCGAGGGGAGTCTCTCGCATATAGGTGACAGAACCGTGACCTTTAACTGCACAGACAATATGAATTATACCTTTAACTGGCACCCGTCCGAGGAAGATAAATAAACGGTCGTAAAAGCATTAAAAGGATGTAAAAACCGAGTTTTTACATCCTTTTTTTCAGACTTAAAATATCCGTGAGCAAAAACTTTTTCTCGCTTTACCGATTCTTATTCGACAAATTTCGACATTTATGTACCCATTTTTCGACATTTTTGCACTTTTGCTGATTTTTAAAAACCGAAATGCTATAATACAAGAACAAAGACGGGGGAGATAAAGTGAGCCTCCCCTTGCGGACGTCTTTGATGTTTTTTAAGTTTCTCCTCTAAAAAGAGACCGTACAGAATCTCTCCGATTAACGGGCAGCTTTATGCTGCCCGTTAATTTTTTATATAATCACCGCGCCGAAAAACCTGCCGTGCAGAAGAAGTGCTTATAAGCCCTTCCAGAAATCCTCGTCCTCATCGGGGCTATCGCCGTACACATCCTCGGTTATATCGTATTCGTCGTCACGCTCTGTCGGGTAAAAGTCCCATAACTCACGCTCCTGGTCGTCGGAAAGTGCCACGGCCGGGCATTCCGAAAAGGTTTCGAGCTTCTGACCGCGGCTCCACACGGACGGGTCTATCCTGAGGGTATATCCCGTGCCGTTCGGTGCCATCCACTCGTGCATGGGCAGCGACGGTATGGCAAATGCAGTCATAAGCGACATAATAACTCCGCCGTGGGTTATTACCGCGGTCGATTCTACGCCGGCTTTTATAATTCCGTCGATAAGCCCGGCAAAGCATGAGCAGACTCTCTCGTTGAAGGCCGCCTGACTTTCGCCGAATGGTACGGGCGTTTCCGGGTGCTCACCCGACAGCCAAGTTTTAAAGGCGTCGTCATCCTTCATTTCGTCGGCGGTTCTGCCCTCAAATTCGCCGAAGTCGTACTCTATAAGCCCGTTTAAAATCATGGGCTCTTTGTCGGGATATATGAGCTTTGCGGTTTCCGTGCAACGCTTTAAGGGGCTTGAAACCACCGCGTCAACCTCGGGATAGCCGCCGTATTCATCTATGATGTCTTTGATTTGCCTGAGCCCGTATTCGGATGCCGGCACATCGGTTTGACCGATATATTTGCCGTCAAGATTTTCCTCTGTCATGGCATGGCGGATCAGGTGAATTTTATAAGCTTTCATTTTGCTTTGCTCCTTCCGGGGGATAATACTGTACAAACAGTCTAATTTGATATATAATTATAATACAATTTGTAATATTTGGGGGACATTTTATGAATTCCGTATTTGCCGCAAGGCTGACAAAGCTTCGCAGGGAGCGCGGTATGAGCCAAAAGGACGCCGCAAAAATGCTCGGTGTGTCACAGTCGCTCCTGTCGCACTATGAAAAGGGTATAAGGGAGTGCAGCCTTGACTTTGTGTGCCGCGCGTCGAATTTTTTTGACGTGAGCTGCGATTACCTCTTAGGTCAGGTCGATACAAGACGCTCTCTGAGCGAGGAATTTGATATGACCGATACCGTGCAGGACGGAGAATACCGCACGAGTACGCTTTTTCGCGCGTCCGTTATGCTCAATGACAGTATGATAAACTGCGGTTCGCCGGAAAAGCTGAAGGATTATTTTGCGCTTTCGATATACCGTATGGCTGTTTGCGCCGCAAACGGCGGTTATATTCCGAAAAAGTGGATATCGCTCGATTGCGAGACAAGTCCGGTCTTCGGCAGCGTGCTGATGACGGATATAATAAGGGAGCTGATGGCCGAGGCAAATCAGGAATCGCAAAAGAATATCGCCGAACCGAAATGCGTAAAAACCGTTGTGGAGCATTCGGAAAAGCTGATACGCAAAAGAGCTGCCGAGTTAGCGGCGGAAAAGAGCCGCGGATGAGCTCATCTCTCAATCTTTTAAGACAGCATATCGATATTTTTTATAATATATGTTTTTATGCTGTTTAAAACTTGCTGCTTTTGAAGCTTCGCCTTGAATTCGCCGTCAAGATTTTCAATTTCGTCCTTGTCCACGGAGACTTCCTCATTGTTTTCATCGTACATCGAAAATTCCTTTTCGGCAATCAAAGAAAGCTCGTTTTCGCCGACGGCACAGAGTGCCTTTGAAGCGAGAAATGTCAGCGGCTCACCGTTGTTTCTGAAAAAGAACGAGAGGGAACCGCTCTCGGTATCCTCTAAAAAATAGTATAGAGTGTAAATGTATTTTTGCGCCTCTGTAAATTTGCCGAATACCTTTTCAGGGTCTTCGGCCTTTTCTGTTTTTGCCTGTAAGACCGCCGAAACGCCCTCTAACAGGGTTTCCGGGTCGGAACTCTCCGCTTTTTCACGCGTTAAGAATGAAAACTCATCCTTGAGAGCTTTCTTTCTGTCATATTCTCTTAAAAGAGCGTCACGCTCGTTGTTGTGCTTTTTAGCCGCCGCCGAGGCTTTGCTAAGTACAAATACCGTAATGACGCACAGGACGATAAGAAGCAGCCACAAGTACCAATATTCCATTATTATTCCTCCGTCAGGATTTTATATATGTCGCTCTTTTTGATTCCGGTGAGCTTTGCCGCGTTTTTTGCCGCCTCGTTTTTCGACATTCCGCCATCTGTGAATTCTCTTGCCTTCGCGACGGCGGACTCCACCGTGTAAATCTCCGGAGCGGCCTGCGGCGCTCCCTCTATAACTAATACGAATTCACCCTTGATAGGTATGTTTTCATATTCTTCGCACGCCTTTTTGAGCGTGGTGCGTTCAACATTTTCGTGGATTTTCGTAAGCTCTTTAATAATCGCTGTACGGCGGTCACCGAGGCAGGCATAAAGGTCCTTAAGCGTGCGTAAAAGCTTGTGCGGAGCCTCGTAAAACACCATGGTGCGTTTTTCATCCTTAATGCTGTCAAGATGCTCGGCGCGGCTCTGCTTATTTACGCTCAAAAAGCCTTCAAACGTAAATCTGCCGGACGGCAGCCCCGACAGCGCCACGGCTGTGGCAAATGCGGTGGGGCCGGGGACGGATACAACATTTACTCCCGATGCAATGCAGATGTCAACAAGGTCCTGACCGGGGTCGGAAATTGCCGGCATACCTGCGTCCGTGACAAGAGCACAGCTTTCTCCGCCGAGAATACGCGCAAGAATTATTTCGCCGCGCTCACGGCGGTTGTGCTCAAAATAGCTGATGAGCGGCTTTTTTATGTCAAATCTGTTTAAAAGCTTCAGGGTGACTCTTGTGTCCTCCGCCGCTATAAAATCGCAGTTTCTGAGGCACTCTGCGGCACGGGGAGAAAAATCCGAGAGGTTGCCTATCGGAGTGCCGACAACGTAAAGCTTTCCCGTCATTACATATCCTCCCTGTATTTACCTAAAATTCTTGTCATTTCGTCGGACAAAACGTCCTTGCTCTTGTATATAAAGAGATTGTTTTTGACCGTTATGCCCGTTTTTCCGCCGAGTCTGCCCTCTACAAGGCACAGCCACGGAGCCTTTTCGGGTGAAGCTGCAACAAGGCGCAGCGCTTTCGGCTCGATTTTATATTCCTTCATTGCCTCCATCGTCTCAAAAAGGCGCTCGGGTCGTATACAAATGCATAGCTTGCCGCCGAATTTCAGAAGTTTCGACGCGGCTTTTGTTATGTCGCGCAGATTACACAGCGTTTCGTGACGGGCTATTTTTTCGTTTTCCTTTTGGCTTTTTATTCCGGCGTTTTCCGCTTTATACGGTGGATTCATCGTTATAACGTCGAATTTTCCGCACGGAAATATCCGCGGAGCTTCTTTCAAATCAGCATTGTACACAAAGAGCTTGTCCTGCAAATCGTTTGCTTCGACGGAGCGCGTAAGCTGACTGCACGCTTTTTCCTGGATTTCGACTGCCGATATTTCTTTTCCGCAGCCGTCCCTGCACCAGAGCATTGGAATTATGCCGCAGCCCGTACCGAAGTCGCAGCATATGTCATATCGTTTCGGCGACGCAAAGTCGGCAAGCAGCAGCGCGTCCGTGCCGAAGGTGTGCTCCTTTGAGACGATAAGCCCCAAGTCCCTGCTGAGATATTCGATATGTTCATCTTTGTTAAGTGTAATTTCGGTCATTTATCTGTCCCATTTTTCGCAAAGCGCAATTATCTGATCCGCAAATTTTGCAAGGTCCTTGTTTGCACCGCCCTCATTATGTGCCACAACCGTTTGGAGACGCTTTTGTGCCGAGAGCAGTCTCTCATAAACCGTGCTTACGCGGCGAGAGGAGTTTTGCGAGGCTGTATTTTTAACTATCTTTTCGCGGTTTCCCTCAACGAGAACCTTGTTTTCGGTGAGGCTGTATTCCTCGCCGTTATACGGGGCACTCGCGGAAAGCCCCAGTTCGTCGCGAAGACGGGCGGCATATATTTCGCACACCGTGTCCTCGCCGTGATTTACAAATACGTGCTTTGGCGGAGCTTTAAAGCTTTTCATCCACTTTAACAAGCCCTCGTTGTCGGCGTGACCGCTTATGCCGTGAAGCTGCTCTATTTCCGCACTTATATGGATTTTTTCGTCAAAGAGCTTTACGTCCGTCGCACCGTCGGTTATGGCTCTGCCGAGTGTTCCTACGGCTTGGTAGCCTACGAATAAAATCGTACATTCGGGTCGCCACAAATTGTGCTTTAGGTGATGACGTATTCTGCCGGCCTCGCACATTCCGCTCGCCGAAATTATGACCTTCGGAGCGGGGTCTGAGTTTATTGCTTTTGATTCCTCACTTGTCACGGAGACATAAAGGTTAGGAAAGGCTATCGGATTTATACCGTTTTCGATAAGCGACGCCGCCTCGTCGTCAAAGTCGGAATAGCTGTCGCAAAAAACATTGGTGGCCTCAACTGCAAGGGGACTGTCCACATATACGGGGAAGTCGTTGTAGTTTTTGAGCATACGCTCTTCCTTTATCTGCCTTATAAAGTATAAAAGCTCTTGAGTTCTGCCGACTGCAAACGACGGTATAACTACATTGCCGCCGCGTGCAAAGGTGCGGTCAAGTATTGGCACGAGCTGCGATATATAGTCGAGTCTTTCGCCGTGACTGCGGTCGCCGTAGGTGCTTTCGGTTATGACGTAGGTGGCGTCGGTAATATATTGCGGGTCGCGTATAATCGGCTGGTCGGTATTGCCTATGTCTCCGGAAAAAACTATTTTTTCGGTTTCTCCGTTTTCGGTGACGTTTATTGTAATGCTCGATGAGCCCAAAAGATGACCCGCATCGGTAAAGCTTATGGATACACCGTCAAAAACGTGATAATCCACACCGTATTCGCACCTCAAAAACTGAGAACAGCATTTTTGAGCGTCCTCTACGGTGTAGAGCGGAACATATCCCGCTTCGCCCGAGCGTTTTGCCCTTCGGTTGCGCCATTGTGCTTCAAACTGCTGTATGTGCGCAGAATCCTCAAGCATAATTTTGCAGAGCTTCGCTGTGGACGCTGTTGCGTAAATCGGCCCTTTGTATCCGTTTGCCGTAAGGTACGGCAGCTTGCCGGAATGGTCTATGTGAGCATGGGTCAGAAAAATGCAGTCTATATCGGCAGGAGATACGGGAATGTCCCGGTTTTTATATGTGTCGGGTCCTTGCTCCATACCGCAGTCAATCAAAATGTTCTTGCCGCAGGCGGTGAGAAGCGTGCAGCTTCCCGTGACTTCGTGTGCGGCTCCTAAGAATATAAGATTCATATTTTCCGCTCCTTTTTAAATGGTGGCGCCCATCGCCGATGCCTTTTTTATTATGGTAACATAAATCATCGCAAAAATCCAGTATTAAGCCGCTGCGGGATAAATAAAAAGGCACGGCAGTAGTTCTTACTGCCGTGCCTTGAAAAACATATATTTGTTTTGTCGCCAAAGCTTATTTTACGGTCTGCTTTTTGGCTTTGTTCTTTATAACGGCACGCTCTATTGCCTTGACAATTTCAACGAGAGGAATTATCAGGAACGCAAGACCGAGAGCCGTGAAGAATTCGCGAGCGTCAATAGTGGTGAAATCAAAAGCGTCTGCAAGGAACGGTACTTCTATAACGAGCGCAGTCGTTATGAGCGAAAGCACGGTTGACCCTAAAATGTACTTGTTAAAGCTGCCGTGAAGGAGCATTGATACGGTTGAGCCATGCTGCGAACGCATATTAAACGAGTGGAATATTTCGCACATTGACATTGTAAGGAATGCCATGGTCATACCGTCGGCACTCTCGGTAAGCTCCCATCTGCCTGCCTCCATAAAGTGGCCTATGAAGTAAGCGGCAAGTGTCAGAAGCGTTACGAAAAGCCCTTGGTATACTACGTCAAAGCCGACGCCGCCTGCAAAAATGCCGTCCGATGATTTACGCGGCGGACGTTTCATAAGGTCCTTTTCGCCCTTCTCCATACTGAGGGCGAGAGCCGGGAAGCAGTCGGTAACAAGGTTTATCCAGAGAAGATGTACGGGCTTTAATATTGTGAAGCCGAGCAGGTTGGCTGTGAAAATAGCCATTACCTCGCTGAGATTTGACGAGAGCAGGAATTGAATTGACTTCCTTATGTTGTCGTAAATTCGTCTGCCCTCTTCCACAGCAGATACTATGGTGGCGAAGTTATCGTCGGCAAGGACCATATCCGCAACGTTCTTTGTTACATCAGTACCTGTAATGCCCATGCCTACGCCTATGTCCGCGCTCTTAATGGAGGGGGCGTCGTTTACGCCGTCACCCGTCATTGCCGTTATCATACCGCGGCTCTTCCAGGCATTTACTATTCTTACCTTATGCTCGGGCTGAACTCTGGCATATACCGAGTACTGTGTGACCTTTTCTTTGAAGTCCTCATCGGAAATATCATCAAGCTCCGCACCGGTTATGGCCTCGCTCTTGTCCTTTATAATGCCGAGCTCCAAGGCTATTGCAACAGCGGTGTCCTTGTGGTCGCCGGTTATCATTATGGGTCTTATGCCGGCACCGCGACATTCCTCGATTGCCGCCTTAACTTCGGGCCTTACGGGGTCTATCATACCTACAAGGCCACAGAAGACGAGCTCATTTTCGATATTATCGGGCGACTGATCCTCGGGAACACATGAAAGCTGCTTGTAGCCGCAGGCGAGAACTCGAAGTGCTCTGTCGGCAAATTCCTTATTCTTTTTGAGCACGGCATCTCTGTCTGCGTCCGTAAGAGGGCTGACTTCGCCGTTTTTGAATATCTTTGTGCAGTGCTTTAATATCTCGTCGGGAGCACCCTTGGTGAACTGTAATATTCCGTCCGCAGTCTTGTGAATTGTGGACATCATTTTACGATTTGAGTCAAATGGAGCCTCGCCGACTCTCGGCGCGCTCTTCAGAAGCTCGTTTTTATTCATACCGAGCGACATAGAGTATGCCACAAGAGCCATTTCCGTGGGCTCGCCTACAAGATTGCCGTCATCGTCAAGATTTACGTCCGTGCAGAGAGCCATGCCCTCGGCAAGCATTTTTTCGTTGTCACAGTAATGCTCAACTACGGTCATCTTGTTCTGAGTGAGCGTACCGGTTTTATCAGAGCAGATTATCTGTGCGCAACCGAGAGTTTCAACTGCGGTGAGTTTGCGGATGATGGCATTTTTCTTTGACATATTGGTAACGCCTATCGAAAGCACAACCGTTACTACCGCCGCAAGACCCTCGGGGATAGCGGCAACCGCGAGCGATACGGCGAGCATAAACGAGCCGAGCAGGAAGTCAAGATTCATTTCCGTGCCTGTTACAAGAGCTCTGACTATATCAAAGGCGAACATAAATACGCATATTCCGAGGACTATGAAACTGAGGATTTTTGAGAGCTGACCGAGCTTTTTCTGAAGCGGCGTCTGCTCATCCTTTGCGCTTGAGAGCGCACCTGCTATTTTGCCCATTTCGGTGTCCATACCGATGCTTGTTATAACGGCCTTGCCTCGGCCGTAAACAACGGTTGAACCCATATACATCATATTTTTTCGGTCGCCGAGGGGGACGTCTTTTTGCCCCTCAAGGCCTATGGCTTTTATGAATTTGTTGACGGGTACGGATTCACCCGTAAGTGCCGATTCCTCGATTTTAAGGCTTGCGCTTTCAAAAATTCTGCCGTCCGCCGGAACAGCGTCGCCCGCTTCAAGCAGTACAACGTCGCCTACGGTAAGGTCCTCGCTCGGTATTTCGCATACCTTGCCGTCGCGCAAGACCTTTGTTGTTGCGGCGGCCATTTTTTGAAGAGCCTCTATGGCCTTTTCGGCCTTGCTCTCCTGATATACGCCGAGTATGGCATTAACTATTACGACGAACATTATAATGATAACGTCCGATGGGAATTCTTTTTGCAATACGGAGGTTATTGCCGATATTACCGCCGCAGCAATGAGGATGATTATCATCGGGTCGGCAAACTGCGAGAGAAAACGCAGTATCAGCGGCGTTTTCTTGCCCTCGGCAAGCTTGTTTTTGCCGGTTTCGGCAGAACGCCGGCGTGCCTGCTCGGAAGTGAGACCGTTTTCGGTGCTTTTTACTTCGCCGAAAACCTCGGAAGAGCTTTCAAGATAGTATTTCATTTTTTTCCTCCCTGTTTTTTAAAAAAGAGCAGCCGCTTTTTTAAGAAAAAAGACCTTCGACAGAATTTAGCTCTGCCGAAGGTCTTGCTACCTTAATAAGGCTCGGTGACCAGAAGCCGAAAGGCAACATGATGTTGACCACCGGGTAAAAGCTACTCCCCTTCATAAGGAATATCTTAAGTGCGATAATAACAGAAAAATGAACTTTTGTCAAGTATTTTTAAAATAATAGCTTATCCCTCGCCGAATAAAACATAATTGTTAACATTTCGGCTGTCAAGCTCGGAAATAATCGAGCTGTCGTCAATGACCGGTATAAATCCGCCGGTCTGATAGTTTTCGTCAAGCTTTGAGCTTAAGAGCGGTATACAGTCCGTAACCAGAGCTTTTTCGTCGGTGGTTTCGGCGGAATATGTTTTTTCTCCGTAAGCAAAGCCGTCTCTCTGCGACGATTTTCTGAAGTCCACAGCCACAAAATCGGCGGCGCTGTCAAAGAGAGAGCCGTCATAGCGGGCGGTGTTTCCGCCGAGCGCGTCCGCGGCGCTGAGCATAACGCAGAGCGGCTTGTCGCCGAGCACGTTTTTAACCTTTTCTATAAATGAATGTAAAACCGCGTTGCGGCTCTCTATGCTCTTTTCTTCGCCCGAAAATACCGCCTTGTCGAGGTAAATACTCTCGGGAAATTCCACGGAATCGAGTATAACGGCGTCAACTCCGAGAGAGGAAATCTCGCTCACAATGCTCAAAAGGTATTTCTCCGCGACGGGGGAATACGGGTTCAGCCACGGCTCGCCGTCGTGCTGAGCGCTGTTGTCGAGCCACAGTGTGCCGTCCGAATTTGTCACGGCGGCAGCGGCGCCGAGGTGTGATGCGGCAACGCTGTCCTCATAGCAATAAATTCTTGCGATTATTTTATAGCCGGCACTTTTAAGCCTGTCGATTGTCGCAAGCGCGTTCTGATAAGCCTTGGACGACGCGCCTATGTCGTTCGCCGTACCGACGGAGGATACGTAATTGAGATAGCCGTCCTTCGTTTTAAAATCTATCACAACGGCGTTCGCCTTTGTTTCGGTGAGTTCCGTTTTAAAAAGGTCAAAGGCTATACCGCCGTCAAGAACGTCGTCGGGCATATAAAGAGCGCGCAGCTTGCCGTCATATTCGGCGGGAACGCCTGTAAGCTCATGCTCATACGGCTTTTTCGACAGGTTAATGGAAACCGCGGCAATAACAAACACGAGCACGAAGAAGAACACAAGAAAAACCGAAAAGACGATTTTTTTGCGTTTTTCCTTTTTCTTTCGGGTGCGGCTTTCGCCTATCGCATATGATGTACCCGAGCGTCTGCCCGGATAATTTTTTGAAAACGGATAATAGCTCTTTTTACGGGGCTTAATATCTCTGTTGTCAAACGCCATTTTCTACGGTCCTTTACAATGATAATCCTTTGCCTGAGACGCCCGAAAAAGCGAGCGCCAAAATCGAAACATATATAAATACTGCCGGCGTGCCCTTAAAGCATTCCGGAATATTTTTGTTTTCTACCAAGCGGCGCAGCCCGAAATTTATCATAAGCACCGCAACTATAAAGGCAAGTCCGGAGCCTATACCTACGCCTATCGCCTCGGCTATGCCGAAGGTCGCGCGGTAATTTATAAACGGTACGGCAAGCACAAGGGTATTGAATGCCGCCACGCCGAGACGCCTTACGGTTCGCTTTTTGGCCTTGAAAACAGCCTTCAGCAAAATGAGCATAAGAACATACAAAATGCATATCACAAGCAGGAAAATAAGCGAATGCTGTATTTCGCTGAGAGCACTTATAAACGGTATCTGCTCAAGCAGTACACAAAAAATACTGCCGAATGTCGAAAAGAATGTGATAAACGCCGTGAGCGGGAAAAGCTGCTTCGGCTTCGCCGCCATTCTGACAGCCTCCGAGGCACCGTAGCCGCCGGTAAAAATCAGGTTTTGAAGCACAAATGCGTACATCGCCGCCGAAAAAAGATTTGCTATGACACTCATTTGTCTTCACCGCCCTTTTGTTGTTGTGTTTCCGCGCCGCCGTCCTTTTCCGGGATTTTGTCCGTGTCGCTATGTGACGCTGAGCTGCCGTCAAAAGCAGTGTACTGCTTGTATTTCTCAAGCTCCGCGAGTATCTCTTCGAATTCGGCGGAGGAGCCGAAGCTTTTGTCTTTTTGCCGCTCGGTGTCGGCGGCACTGCTTCTGCTCGCGCCGTTTTTGCCTGTACCTTTTTTGCTCTTTGGCGGAGCGGACGCGGTCTTTTTGACGGATAATGACGGAGCCTTTCGCTTAGCCGCGGAGCTTTTCTTTTTGTCGGTGCGAGGCTTTTCCTTTTCGTTTTGCGGTTCTTCCTCTCCTAACTCAAAAAAGTCAAGGTCGGTGTCGAGAAATTCGCGCAGCTTTATAACGTGCGACTGCTTGACTTCGGAGAGGTCAAACGAGGCGTCGGGATGCTTTTCGGGGTATTTTTTGTTTATTATCGCCTTTAACGCCGCAGCCATAAAGCCGAGCAGTAAAAATCCGCCGAACGGCATTAAAAGACCCGGCAGCTTTACCGGAATGTTCAGTTTTACGCTGTAAACCGTGCCGCTGCCGAGTATTTCACGGACAACGCCGACTATAAGTATTACCGCGGCATAGCTGAAGCCTGCCGAAACGGCATCGAGAGCCGTGGCCTTGAAATTGTGCTTAACCGCGAACCGTTCGCAGTGCAGCGCGATAAGCGAATTTACCGCAAGCAGCGGCAAAAATATACCTGCGCTCGCCGTTTCGTTGGGGGCAAGGTATCGGAAAAGCATAAACAGAGGTATGTTTATAAGCAATCCCAATATCGCATATATCATTTTTCGCACGCTGCCCTTCAGCTTTTTCATAAGCAGGCAGGCGAGACATTCTATAAGTAAAAGCTCAACTAAGGACACAAACGAGAGAATTATGGCGGATTTGAGCGATACCGCCATGGCAACGACGGGTGCAATGCCTATGGCTTCAAACAGCACGGGATTTTTGATTATCGCGCTGCTTCTGATAACGGAAACGCTTTTTTTCTTTTTATCAGGCATTTTCGGCACCGCCTTTCCCGTTTTCGAGAGCCTTTTCTTCGAGCTTGTCCGCGAGAGCTGCGCGCACCTTGGCGTTTTCCGCCGCAACAAGATGTCTTTCGCGCTTTGTAAGCGGCAGCTTGTCAAATGCGGTGACAAGTCCGTTTGCAAGCAGTACGGCAAAGACCGTACTGTCTTCGAATTTGCCCACAGAGCGCATTATCATACACATAAGCCCTGCTGCCGCACCGTAGCATATCCTTGAGTAAAAGCTCTTCGGAAGAAGCTTGTCGTCGGTCAAAAAGAATACCGATGAAAACAAAAGCATTCCTCCGCATATTTCCATAAATGCCGAGACGAAACGGCCCGTCAGCACGCGCGGAAACAGGAGCGCGTAAATAAAACAGACTGCGAGGAAGGATACGGAAACGGTGAAATTTTTCGGGCGTCTTACAGCGAGGAACAGGAGCGCTCCGAAAAGTGCTATCGAGCAGGTTGCGCCCATAGGGCCGGAAACCGAGCCTACAAGCACGTCAACATAGTTTAAAAGGCCGGTGCCGACCGAGTTTTTTTGCGAGAGCATATATGCGATAGACGTGCCGGGGAAAAATCCCTGCCCTCCCGAAACGGCGGTAGTGCCGGACGAGAGTATTGCCGGATAAGAAAAGACCTTATCCGGCATACATATTGTGACAAAGGCTATGCCTGCCGCTGCTGGCGTAAACATATGAGAACGCGCATTGCCGAACGGCAGCTTTGCGACGATAACGGCAAAAGCCGAGGCTATGCACGGCAGATAGTACGGAGCGGACGCGGGCATACAAAGTGCTGTCATAAGGCCCGTGGCGACCGCCGAGAGGTCGGAAACAGAGGCTTGAGCTTTGAAAATAAACGAGCCTGCGGCTTCGCAGAGCACGGCCGTAAGCACGGAAAGCACCATAAGGCGCACGGCTCTGCCGCCGTAGTAATACCAAGCCATCACGGCCGGAACGACCATAAGGATAAGCATATCGGCAAAGTATCTGCGTGTTATTGAAATTTCACTGCGCGCTTTTGCGGCGCTCTCGGCCGAAATGCCGGCAGATGTTTTGCTTTGTTCCAAAAAATTCACCTGTTTTCCATATTTTATTCATTGCGAAACAAGCGTTCCGACAATATGATGTAAAGAGATAATTTTTATTTTGGGGAGGCTTTCCTATGAATATACATAAAAGCCGTGGGGACAGAGTGATAGTCGAGCTCTCGTCAAACGAGCTGTCGCGCTATGAGCTTTGCCCTGAGGAGATGGACTGTAAAAATCCGAAAACCAGACGCCTTATAAATGACGTAATGAAAAGAGCGCAAAGACATATTCGCCGTGACATAACCTCCTTTGACAAAATGAACGTGGACGTTATGGAGACGGACGAAGGGTGTATTATGATTCTCTGCTTTAAGGGCATAAAAACCAAAAGGCCGTTTTCGGGCTACGTCTGTGTTTTGCCGCAGACGGACGACATTTTCAGACTTGCAAGGGGACTTTTGCCTCACCGCGAAAAAATAAGACAGGCAAGTCTTTTTTTTGACGGCAACAGCTATGCCGCCTGCGTTCTGCCGTATGCAGTCTTTTCAAGAGAAATATTTTTTGTGCTCAGCGAATTCGGGAACCCGGTGAGGGCGTCTGTCGGCACAAGAGAGTACCTTTTCGAGCACAAAAAGCTTATAAGCCGCGATTTTATATCGTCGCTGACCTCTTGAAGTCGGCTATGGTCTTTTTTATGTCGTCGCTGCCGAAGAGCGCGCTTCCGGAAACAAATGCGTTGGCACCTGCCTTTGCGGCAACCGAAATTGTGTCTTTATTTATTCCGCCGTCAACCTCAATGTCGATGTCCTTGAGCCCGCGGCGTTCTATTTCGTTTTTAACAGCGGTGACCTTGGGCATCATATCCTCCATAAAGCTCTGGCCGCCGAAGCCGGGCTCAACCGTCATTATAAGCACGAGTGAGAGCTTGTCGAGATACGGATATATCTCCTCTATCGGAGTTCCGGGCTTTACCGAAAGTCCCGCCTTTTTGCCGAGTGACAGGATTTCGTCTATCGTCTTTTCCGTATCGGAGTCTGATTCCGTATGGAATGTGATTATGTCGGAGCCTGCCTTTGCGAAGTCCGGCACGTATTTATAAGGGTCGCTTATCATAAGATGCACGTCAAAGGTAAGCTTTGTCGCTTTTCTTATGCACTTTACTATCGGCGCGCCGAGCGTGATGTTCGGGACAAAATGCCCGTCCATAACGTCTACGTGAATCATATCCGCGCCGCATTCCTCCATTTTTTTAAGTTCACTCTCAAGATTGCCGTAATCGCTTGAGAGAATTGACGGTGATATTTTTACCATAATTTCTCCTTTTTATAACGCTGTCGGTTTTCCTTAGAAAGCCGAATAATATTAACACAAAGTCTTTAGTTAAAAATTAACTGTCACGCCGCCGCAGCTGTGTCTGCCGAAGCCGTATCGCTCTCGGCTGCGGTGTCAGACGCGTCGGTGCCGTCTGAGACGGGCTGAGTTTCACTCGCAGCCTCTGCGGAAGAGGTGGTTTCGGGTGCTTCGGTCGGCGCCTCGGTGACGGGCTGAACGGCGGTGGTTGCCGTCTCGGGTGAAGATGTAGCCTGAATTGAATTTATATAATAGCTGCCGTCTTTTTCCCTTAAAGTGATTTTCATATATTTGTCGGGCTCGGGAGCTACCATATCGCCTTCGCTGTTTTGTGCCCATTGGTCTCCTGCGAGGTATCCGACGGTCAAAACCACGGCGCCGCTTTTTTTCTGAACCTTTATAACGTCGGGCGTATAGGTCGGGACAATGCCGGTAAGTGGGATAGAGTATGTGTGTTTAGCCGAATCATATGTGAACGTGTAGCCGTAGCCGTTTACCGTGGCGTGCTCGGGTTCGGTGTCCGTACCGAAAAGCTTGTGAAATTCGGCGGTTACGTCCTCCTCGGGAATTATCATACCGTCTTCGCCGTACTCGTATTTGTCCGGCGAGAGGTTGCTCTTTAAAATAGACCAAACGGAAATGTCAATAAGCTGATTTTTATTTGCCTTTGTGATGTCGTCAAACGGGTCGGGGTCGTTCATCACGACAGGCGTCAGCATGGTATTGTATTCGTCTATGTTTTTGCTTTTGATTACCGCTTTTTTTGTGGCGTTTACTCCGGCGAGAATTACGCAGACAAGACCTATTACGGCAAATACCGTTATTACAAGGCCCAGGGGGAACGCCCATCGGTTTTTACGCTTTTTATTTACATTAGCCTCAGACATTCTGACTCTCCTAACTTATCTTATCTGACCGTTTCCGAAAATTTCGTACTTAAACGACGTGAGCTGCGGCAGACCGAGAGGGCCTCTCGCGTGGAGCTTTTGCGTGGATATGCCTATTTCCGCTCCGAAGCCGAATTCGCCGCCGTCGGTAAAGCGCGTGCTGGCGTTGCGATAGACCGCCGCCGCGTCCACTCTCGACATAAATTCGTTTGCCGCCTCGTCATTTTCGGTGACGATGCACTCGCTGTGACCCGTTCCGTATTTATAGATATGCTCTATGGCCTCGTCGATATTATCTACTATCTTTACCGACATTATGTAGTCGAGGTACTCGCGACCCCAGTCGTCCTCGGAGGCTTCCTTTATATCGGGGAGTATCTCTTTAGATGTCTTGTCGCCGCGCAGCTCGACATTTTTTTCGTCAAGTCGCTTTTTGATGAGCTTCAGCGCCTTTTCGGCAACGTCCTTGTGAATTAAAAGGCTCTCGGCTGCGTTGCATACGGACGGGCGCGATGTCTTGGCGTTAAATATGATGTCGGCCGCCATATCGAGGTCGGCGTCCTTATCGACGTAAATATGGCAGTTGCCGACGCCCGTCTCTATAACGGGGACGGTGGAGTTTTTGACCACCGTGCCTATAAGCCTTGCGCTGCCGCGCGGAATCAGCACGTCTACATATTTGTTCATGGTCATAAGCTCGTTGGCACTCTCGTGAGAAATGTCGGTTATAAACTGTATGCAGTCCTCCGGTAAGGGCGATTTTTTGAGGGCGGCGCGCATTACATTAAATATTGCGGTGTTCGAGTGTATCGCTTCCTTGCCGCCGCGAAGCACGGAGCAGTTGCCCGATTTCAGGCAAAGCGAAGCCGCATCGGACGTAACGTTGGGGCGAGCCTCAAATATAACGGCGATGACTCCGAGAGGCACCGAAACCTTTTTGACCCGAAGGCCGTTCGGCCTTGTTATATCGGAGAGTGTTTTACCGACGGGGTCGGGCAGGTCGGCAACCTCAATAACGCCCTTTGCCATACCGTCTATCCTGTCGGGAGAGAGAAGAAGTCTGTCCAAAAGGACCTTGGGTAATCCGTTCTCCTCGGCAGCCTTCATATCCTTATCGTTTTCGCGGAGAATATAATCCTTGTTACTTTTAAGTTCTTCGGCTATAAGTAAAAGAGCCTTGTTTTTATCGTTTGCCGAGGCTGTTGAGAGCTTTTTCGCAGCCTCCTTTGCGTTTCGGCATTTAAGCTCGGTATCAGTCATTTTGTCTCAATCCTTTTTACCTACAAAAAATGTTCCTATTTGCTTGCCGTCGAGAGCCTTGTATATGTCCTCGGGAGCGGAGCCGTTCATAACTATCATATCTATTCCCGCGCTCATGGCTATTTGAGCCGCGTGCAGCTTTGTTACCATTCCGCCGGTGCCGAATTTTGAGCCGTGACCGCCCGCAAAGCCTATAAGCTCGTCTGTAATCTCGGTTACGGTGGGTATTATTTCGGCGTCCTCGTCGACTGTGGGGTTACCGTTATAAAGCCCGTCTGTGTCGGTGAGAATTATCAGCGCGTCGGCTCCTATGAGCTTTGCGACTATCGCCGAGAGACAGTCATTGTCGCCGTAGACAATTTCCTCAACGCCTATTGCGTCGTTTTCGTTTACTACGGGAATTGCGCCGTATGAGAAGAGTTTATCAAAGGTATTTATAAGATTTTTGCGCCTTTCGGGGGAGTCCACGTCGCTTTTTGTGAACAGGAGTTGGCCTATTTTATGGCCGTATTCGCTGAACATCTTGTCATACATATACATAAGCTCGCATTGACCTACGGTGGACGCCGCCTGCCTGCCGGGGGTGTCCTTCGGACGCTCCGGGAGCCCGAGCTTTCCCGTGCCGACACCTATCGCGCCGGAGGAGACGAGAGTTACCTTGATGCCCGAATTTTCAATATCCGAGAGTACCGAGATAAGCTTATGCATTCTTCTTATATTTGTTTTTCCGTTGTCGTAGACAAGCGTGGAGGTTCCCACTTTGACAACGAGCCTTTTTACATCCTTTAATACCGCCAAGACATATCCTCCCACAAGCCCCGCCTTACAGGGCGCGAAATAATAATATTTATACACTGTAAATTATATCATACGAAAAGGGATTTAACAATATAAAATATTTTTCGCGGCACCTTTTTAAATTTAACCGAATTGTAATTTTTTTTATATGCTTTTGTAATTTCGATGTTGTATAAACTTACTGTGTAGGGAGTCGTCTCGAAAAACGGAGATACAAAATATTTGTATTCCGTTTTGTGTGATAATCTGTTAAAATAAAATCAGCCGAGCAGGCGAAAAATACGGAAGAGGGGCAAAGTTATGTATAACGTTCTTGTGTGTGACGACGACAAAGCGATACTCGACTCACTCGAAATATATTTAAATCTTGAGGGGTATAAGGTTTTTAAGGCGGAAAACGGCAGGCAGGCACTAAAAACAGCGGAGGAAAACGATCTGCAATGTATAATTCTCGATATAATGATGCCTGACCTCGACGGACTCAACGCAACGCTGAAGCTCCGTGAGAGCAAAAACATACCGATAATCCTACTCTCTGCCAAGAGTGAGGATACGGACAAGATAACGGGTCTTTCGTTCGGAGCGGATGACTATGTGACAAAGCCGTTTAATCCGCTTGAGCTTATGGCACGGGTGAAATCGCAGATAAGGCGTTATGTTTCGCTCGGCAGTATGGAGAAAAAGGACAGCCTTATAGTTACGGGAGGGCTCGCTCTTGACCTCGATTCCAAAGAGATTACGCTCGACGGCGAAAAAGTCAAGCTTACCGCTACGGAATACGGCATACTCGAATATCTTATGAAAAATATAGGCAGAGTTCTCTCTACGAATCAGATATACGAAGCGGTGTGGAAGGAGCCGTCGTTCCAGACGGAAAAAACCGTGACAGTGCACATACGCAGAATAAGAGAAAAAATAGAGATAAATCCCAAAGAGCCGAAATATTTAAAGGTGGTGTGGGGCATTGGCTACAAAATCGAAAAGCTTTAAAACTTCGTTCGGATTAAAGCTCGTTGCATTTTTTATTGCGGCGTTGCTTGCGTTTTCCTCGGCGATTTGTGCGGTTGAGGCTATAAACGACCTGTTCAGATACGGCTCGGGAATCCTTACTAAGCCGGCAAAAAGTCTTGATATGACCGAAACGTCGCTGTTTGCATCGAAGCTGAACTCCGATGTGCAGTCGATATATGCCGGCAGCGGCCTTATGACGTGGGACGCATATAAAAGCACGTATTACAGCACTTTCGACGAGGAGCTGAGCGCGGCTCGCACGGAGCTGGAGCGCTTCAAAAAGGAATGTATGTCAGAGGCTGTGGCGGCATATCGTGATAAACATGCCGTTTCCGAGTATTCCTCTTCTCAAAAGAGTGACAATGCTACGGGGGCCGGTGCTTCCGCCTATACGACAAATGTCTACGAAAACGTCTCTGCCTATTCCCGCTCCGACAACGTAGTTTCGCCGAATTACGACAAGGACTACTATGACGGTTGCCGGGAGAGCTATTCGCTTAAGAGCGGAGATTCGGGGAATGTCACCTTTACAACCTCCACCACGGACGAGGAGCTGGTATCGCTCGTGAGCAATGCATATTCTCAGGTTATGTCTGCGGCACGCCGTGAGTATGAAACGACGGTCGCTATGGAGAGCCGCAGCATCAAAAATATAAAGAACCTTAAATACTATATATATAATCCGTCTACCGGCGAAATAATCACAAATCTTGAGACGGAAACGAGCGAGGAGAAAGCGAACGAAATTAAAAAATCGGGAGATTATTCGGCTTTTACAAGCGGAAGCAGATGGTATATGGTCTATACTGCCGACGGAGGACTTGTCGCGGCAAGTCCGCAAATAACCCGCGATACGCTCTATACCGTACAGAGCGGCGATAAATACTATTTTAGCTTTAAGTCGGATTACTACTATAAACGCACGCTGTCAAACGTTCTCGGCTCATGCTTTTCAAACAACGGCTATGACATAATTCTGATGCTTCCCGAAACGCTGTCGGAAGGCGACGATTATTACAATATGCAGTCGGAGATGGAAAAAAGCAGCGCCGATACATACAACTATATATTTTTAAGCCTTGCATCTATGCTTGTTCTTGCCATGGTGTCGGTTTACCTTATATATGCGGCAGGCGAGACGGCAGGCCCCGAAAAAATCAAACTTTCGTTTCTCGACAAGCTTCCGACGGACTTGCATTTTGTTTTGGCTGCCGCTGTTGCGGGGGCGGGAGTTTACGGAATTTTAACCTTGGCAGCCGATTACAAACATGCTTTCGATTACTATGCCGACGGCAAAGCGCTTATGATGTTTGTGGTTATGTCGCTTATTGCCGTTGCGGTGTGGGCTGTACTGCTTGAGTGGCTCTGTTCTGTCTCTAAATATTACAAGGCGAAAAAGAACTGGCTTCGATCAACGCTTGTTTGGTATATTATAAGGCTTATCGGGAAATTATTTTCGCCGCTTAAAAGGCTTCGTGAAAAGCCGGTGCGCTTAAGGCGCCGTGTACTGCTTGTGCTTATAGGCTATATAATCGGCAACACCGTGCTGACCGGCGTTGCGGCTATGTGCAGAGGATTTTGGTTCGTTCTTCTTACAGCGGTGCTGCTGCTGTATAATATTCTGACTGTTTCGCTTATGTGGAAATATGTGCTGTCGCTTGACCGCATAATAGCGGCGTCGGAGAACGCAAAAAACGGAGAGCCTCCCGAAAACATCTATTCGGAAAATATGCCTGAGCCCTTAAAAACGCTGGCGCTCAATCTCAGCCTTACGCAGGAGGAGAGGCAAAAGGCGATAAACGAGGCGGTAAAGGGCGAAAGAATGAAAACCGAGCTTATAACAAATGTGTCGCACGACCTTAAAACGCCGCTCACTTCGATAATCTCATATGTCGATTTGCTCAAAAAGTGCGACATAGACGATATTTCGGCGCAAAAATATATAAACGTGCTCGATGAAAAATCCATAAGACTCAAAAGACTTATCGAGGATCTTGTCGAGGCGTCAAAGGCGTCATCGGGAGCCGTGACGTTTAACAAGATGAATGTTAATCTCCATGAGCTTGCGGTTCAGGCGGTCGGTGAAATGTCCGACGCTTTTGAGGAGAGAAATCTCGACGCGGTGCTCAACGAGCCGACGGAGCCGATCGTTATATACGCCGACAGCCAAAAGACGTGGCGAATCATAGACAATCTTTTGAGCAACGTCAAAAAGTATGCTCTCCCCGGTACGAGAGTATATATAGACGTCGGCAGGGACAGCTCATACGGTACAATAACGATAAAAAACACTTCGCGCGAAAAGTTGAATATAGACCCCGATGAGCTGACTCAGCGCTTTGTACGCGGAGATGAGTCACGTACCATGGAGGGCAGCGGCCTCGGGCTTTCGATAGCAAAGGATTTGTGCACGCTTCAGGGCGGAAAGCTTGAGCTCTCAATAGACGGCGACCTGTTTAAGGCGACGGTGAAAATGCCGCTTGTGTATTCTTGTGACGGCGAGCAGGAAAGCGCGCAATAAGAAAATAAATAAGCCGAGCCTGCGTAAAACGTAAGCTCGGCTCTTGTTTTATATTCGCGTAAAATCGGACTATACAAAAAAGCAAAAAAATGTTACAATCAACGGGAAGACTGAAGATGGGAAGGTGCGCTTTGGAAAAATTCGAAATAGCCGGTCTGACGGTTGAATTTGAGACGGGAGACGGACTGCTCCTTAAGCGCAGCAGACCGTATCTCACAAGTGACGATAAAAAAACCGATATAAAAATAAAACTCGACGATGACTTTTTTATGCGTAGGCGGCAAAGCTATCCTATGCTGACGCTCGATGAGTGCCGATATGTGTGGACGGGCGAGGCTTTTTATTTAAAGCTGCTTGAATTTAACGGCTTTATGCTTCACTCGTCGTGCGTGTGCCGCGGCGGCAACGCCTATCTTTTTTCCGCGCGCAGCGGAACCGGCAAATCCACGCACACGCATCTTTGGCTCTCGGAATTTCCCGACGCATATATATTAAACGACGATAAGCCGGCGATTATCATAAACGAAAGCGGCGCAGTTGCCTACGGTACACCGTTCAGCGGCAAAAACGACGAGAGCAGAAACGCCGCGGCTCCGATAAGGGCTGTTGTGTTTATAGAGAGAAGCCAAAAGAACAGTATTGAAAAAATAAGTCCGGCGAGTGCCGTGCCGCTGTTTATGTCACAGACCGTGCGCCCGAAAACACCGCAGTATATGGGTGTCCTGTTATCGCTGCTCGACGCTCTTTTAAAGGAGGTGCCGGTCTTTTTGCTCAAATGCAATATGGACCCGTCGGCGGCGCACGTGTCGTATGACGGAATAGAGGAATATTACAGAAAAAATCCGAGAGCTTAAGAAAAAGAAAGGCAGTGCTGGTATATGAAAATTAAAGACGGCTTTATGCTAAGTAGGGTTGCCGGAAGCTATGTAGTTGTGCCGGTCGGAGCCGTTCAGGCGGACTTCACGGGCATGATAACCCTGAATCCCGTCGGCGCATTTTTGTGGGGTAAGCTCGAAAAGGAAACCACGCGCGACGAGCTTTTGAAAAGCGTGCTCTCACAGTACGATACAGACGAAAAGACCGCGGCGCAGGATATTGACCGCTATCTTGAAAAGCTCCGCAAAAACGGACTTTTAGAGGAATGATATTTTGGACGGCAAAAAAAGAGTTAAATTAGAGGAGCTGCTCCCGATAATCGAGGAGAAGCTCTCAGCCGGCGGAACGGTCGTTTTACCGATTACGGGAACGAGCATGCTGCCGCTGCTTGTGGCGGGCAGAGACAAGGTTACGCTTAAAAGTGCCGTTTTGCCGCTTGAAAAAGATGCTATTCCGTTTTACCGCCGAAACGACGGCACATTTGTGCTGCACAGAAAAGTCGGCGAGGACGAAAACGGATATGTTATGTGCGGCGACAATCAATGGGTCAGGGAGCACGGCATAACCGATAAGAACATAATAGGCGAGGTTGCGTTTATAACGCGCAAGGGAAAAACCTTTTCCGTGGGCAGCCGTAGATATCGCCTCTATGTTAAGCTTTGGAAACTTCTGTTTCCTGTGAGGAAATATATAGTAAAAATAAGGGGGAAGCTCAGTAAGTGAAAAAAAGCTCTGCCGAAAAATGGATAGCCTCTCACTCAAAAAAAGAGAGCCCTCGCATGGTGCTGCTGATAATCGGCAACGCCCTGTTTTCCGTGTGCGGAGTTATGACGGCGCTGTATGCGAAGTATATAATAGACGCGGCGCAAAATGCCGATAAAAACGCTCTGATTAAAAACGGCGTCGCTTTGGGCGCACTCATACTTTTACAGACATTTCTCAAGGTTGTTTGCAAAGCACTTGAGGCGAGAGTACAGGGCAAAATCGAGATAAGCATTAAAACAGAGCTGTTTTCATCAATACTCAAAAAGGACTACGAAAAAATCACCTCGATTCACACGGGCGAGCTTATGACAAGACTCACAAGCGACGTCTCGGTGGTTTCCGACGGTGTCGTAACGATATTGCCGTCCGCCGTTGCTATGGTGACGAGGCTCGTTTGCGCCTTTGCGGCTCTTTTTTCGCTTGACAGGATGTTTTCACTCATATTGCTGTCAGGCGGAGCTTTGCTGTTTGTATTTACCCGATTCTTTCGCGGTAAAATGAAGTCTCTTCACAAGGCGGTGCAAAAAACCGACGGCGGAGTCCGCTCCTTTATGCAGGAGGTAATAGAAAATCTGCTCGTCGTTAAGATATTTGACGTTGCCGATATGATGAAAGACCGCTCGAAGGTGTATCAGGAAGAAAATTACTATGCTAAAATAAAACGCAACAGGTGGTCGATTTTCGCAAATATAGGTTTTTCGGCGGCATTTTCGGTGGGCTGGCTTTTCGCGATGCTTTGGAGTGCCGCAAGGCTGAGCCGCGGAGCGATAACCTTCGGAACTCTCACGGCGATAGTTCAGCTTGTGAGTCAGGTGCAAACGCCCGTTACGAGTCTGTCGGGTTACCTGCCTAAATACTATACCATGCTCGCCTCCGCCGACAGGATACTTGAAACCGAGTCGCTCCCCGAGAGCGTCGCATATAATTTGCCGGGGCTTGACGTCGGCAAAATATATGATGAGATGTCATATATGGAAATGGAGAGCGTGACCTTCGGCTACGGCAGAGAAAATGTAATAGAGAACGGCTCTGTGCGGATAAACAAGGGCGATTTCACGGTGATTTCGGGAATATCCGGCATCGGAAAAAGCACATTCTTCAAGCTGCTTACAGGGGTGCTTACACCGCAAAAGGGAAGCATAAGCGTTGTGTCCGGCGGCAAAAAATATCATATTGACAAATATATGCGTCCGCTGTTTGCATATGTTCCGCAGGGGAATATGCTGATGAGCGGCACCATACGCGATAACATAAAGCTCACAAACAGCACCGCGACGGACGAGGAGGTGCTCGAGGCGGCAAAAATAAGCTGCGCCTATGATTTTATAAACGAGCTGCCGAGCGGCCTTGATACCGTCCTTATGGAAAACGGCAGGGGACTGTCGGAGGGGCAGATTCAGCGCCTCGCAGTTGCAAGGGCTGTGCTGTCGGGCGCGCCTGTTATGCTGCTTGACGAAGCGACGTCCGCGCTTGACGCCGAAACGGAGAAAAAGCTCCTTTTGGGCTTGAGGTCGTTAAAGGGCAGAACGTGCGTTATTATCTCTCACAAAACCGCGGCTTTTGAAGTTGCCGACAGCGTTATAGAGATAAAAGACGGACATTTGCATTCAAAAAAAATATAAATTTATTTTTTCTATTGTAGTATCGGGACGAATTTGATATAATACAAATAATTGTTTTGCGTTAATTAAGTTTAAAAGGAGTTAAAAAGATGGCATATTCATCTTCGGGGAAAACTCATGTTGAGGAGAGCGACAATCTCGACAGCGTCGTTATATACCTCAAAAAAATATTGCAGCATTGGAAAATAGTTGTTATCTCGGCAGTGGTGCTGGCTGTACTCGGCTTTGCCGTTGCAAAGCTCACCTACACGCCGTCGTATTCGTCTAAGATAACGTTTATAGCAAACAATAAATCCTCGGCACTCGCCGTTTCGGGTCAGACTCAGTCGGACCTTAACGCGTCCGCAACGCTTGCCGAGAGCTTCAAATATGTTTTTACAACTACAGAGCTTTCAAAGAGAGTTGCCGACAACAGCGGGTTTAAAGATATTTCCGTTTCAGACATAAAGAGCTGGGTTTCGGTTGAGGCCGTTGAAGACACGGCTATAATAAATCTTACCGTGACTACGCCGAATGCCGATGTTTCATACGGAATAGCGAATGCCTATGTAAATAACTATGAGAGCGCCATAAACGCGGCTTTCCCGAGTACCACTTTGACGGTTATCGACCCGCCGCTTCTTGCGAGTGCTCCGAACCGCGATGCGAGCGCAAGAAACTATACAATAGTAGGCTTTGCCGCAGGTCTCGTCATATCGATATTTGCGATTGTTCTCGCGGTAATTGCCAAGGATACGGTTAAAACCGCCGATGATGTTAAGGACAAGCTCGGCGTTGACGTTATCGGTATGGTCGCTCACGTTAACCGTAAAAAGAAGAAAAAGGGTGAGGATTATAAGCCTCTGCTTATTTCCGACAGACGCAGCGGCTTCCCGTTCATCGAAACCTTTAAGATTATAAGAACAAAGATAGAGCACACCGCTCAGCGTGAGAAGTACAAAACTTTTGTGGTAACGAGTACAGCCGAAAACGAGGGCAAGACGACAAGCGCGGTAAACATCGCACTTGCACTCGCACAAAACGGCAAGTCGGTGCTTTTGGTGGATGGCGACTTGCGTAAACCCGCGGTTGCAAAGCTTCTCGGAATCAATGCCTCCGAGGACGGCGGCGTATACGGTGTCATAAACGGCGAAAAGACTCTCGCCGAGGCGATAAAGTATTCGGAAAAATACAATCTCTTCCTGCTTGTCAGCGGAAAGCCCGTATTTGACCCGTCGGAGCTTCTCTCTACGGACGCTATGTCCGATATAATCAAATCCGCGGAAAAGGAGTTTGATTATATTATAATTGATACGGCTCCCTGCGGAGTTGTGGCTGATGCGTCGATACTTTCAAGCTATGCCGACGGAATACTTCTTGTTGTCAGAAACGATATGGTTGCTTCAAGACGTATTAAGCGCGCCGTTGAAAACCTCGAAAATTCCGGCACCAAGCTCGTCGGATGTATCTACAATGATACAGAGAGCGGTATGCCGAAACGCTTTATGTCGTCCTACAACAAAAAGTACGGCTACGGTTACGGATATGGTTACGGCTACGGCAGCAATCAAAAATAAATAAGTTCGTTTTACGGAGGTTCGCTGCGGCGAATCTCCGCTTTTTTTAGTTTTACCGAAAGCTCGGCTAAGACTCACCGTCAGTCTTTTTCGGCATAAAGCGATGCAGAACTGCGTATACGCTCAAAAAAACGCTGTTTTAGCAATGTTTTTACTAAAAAAGCTATTGCCCATTAAGATTTTCTATGTTAAAATTATATAATAATTATGCGGTTACAGCTTGTAACGGCTTTTCGGAGGTGAGAAAATGCTTTATCACAACGTAATGTGGAAATTCTGTGATGCAGAGGGTAAAACGCTTGACGAAAACATCGAAATCGTGAGAGCCGGTCTTACTGCGTTACCGGAAAAAATTTCCCAAATCAAAAGTCTCACCTTCATTAAAAACGAAGTGGTGTGCGACCGTAATTTTGACGCAATGCTTACAGTTGTCACCGAAAACGAGGACGACCTCAACGCCTATAAAGTTCATCCGGAGCATCAAAAGGTGGCTTCGTATGTTAAAAAAGTCACTTCGGGCAGGGCGGCTGTCGATTATTATAAATAATCCGTAAATTATTATAAAAACAACGGAATATTTATATTATTATACCCCTTGCGGGTGTAAAATGATTTTGGTTTAAAAAATGCAAGTGCCGCGGCTTTTCAAGCGCAGTGCTGTATAAAAACGGAGGAAAAATATGAAGCATAAGGAAATTGTGGAAAAAATGAGCCTCGAGCAAAAGGCAGCTTTTGTTTCGGGCTATGATTACTGGCATCTTGAGGAAGCTCCGGAGCTCGGACTTCCGAAGATAATGATTACCGACGGCCCTCACGGCCTTCGTAAGGCTAATCCGGACAAAAAGAGCTCAACGGGCGGCATAGGCCTCGGAAACTCTGTTCCGGCAACCTGCTTCCCCCCTGCGGCTACGTCGTCCTGCTCCTGGGACCCGGAGCTTTTGGAGCAAGAGGGCGAGGCAATGGGCGAAGAGTGCCTTAAGGAAAAGGTATCTACCATTTTAGGCCCCGGCACAAACATCAAGCGCGCTCCCGTAGGCGGCAGAAACTTTGAGTATTTTTCTGAGGATCCGCTTCTTGCCGGCGAATGTGCGGCAGCCGTTATAAACGGCGTTCAGTCAAAGGGCGTAGGTACTTCTCTCAAGCACTTCGCGGCTAACTCTCAGGAGGCTTTCCGTATGGTAGTCAACGAGGTAGTTGACGAGAGAACTCTTCGCGAGACTTATCTCACCGCATTTGAAATAGCCGTTAAAAAGGCTCAGCCCTGGACGGTTATGAATTCTTATAACAGAATCAACGGCGTTTATGCTTCGGAAAATGAATGGCTTCAGCAAAAGGTGCTCAGAAAAGAGTGGGGCTTTGAGGGCCTTATCGTAACCGACTGGGGTGCTTCCGTTGACAGAATCCCCGGACTTAAGGCAGGCACCGACCTTGAAATGCCTTGCTCGGGCGACCTTAACACAAACAGAATCATCGCTGCCGTAAAAGACGGTACGCTTGATGAAAAAATACTCGATGAGAGAGTTGATACGGTAGTTGACCTTATAGTCAAATCAAAGCCGGCTCTTGAAAAGACACATACATATGATGTTGACGCTCATCACGCAATAGCTCAGAAGATAGCCGAGGGCTCGATGCAGCTTCTCAAAAACGACGACGGCATACTTCCTCTCAAGGACGGCCAAAAGGTTGCCGTTATAGGCGAAATGGCAAAGGCACCGCGCTTCCAGGGCGCAGGCTCTTCCGTAATCAACCCCACCAAGCTTTCAAACGCTTTTGACGAGCTTCAGAAGCTCGGCGTAGACATTTCTTACGCTCAGGGCTATTATAAGAGTGCTCCCTCCAAGAAGGACAAGACACCCAGAAAGACAGGTGCAGAGCTTATAGCAGAGGCTAAAGAGGCCGCTTCTAAGGCTGATGTAGCCGTTGTATTTGTAGGTCTTACCGAAGAATTCGAGGGCGAGGGCTACGACAGAGAGGGAATTGAAATTCCGGCAGAGCACAATGCGCTTGTTGCTGCGGTTGCCGAGGCAAACCCCAACACCGTTGTTGTAATCGCAGGCGGCTCGGTAATTCTTATGCCGTGGCTTAAAAATGTTAAGGGACTTCTCAATTCCGGTCTCGGCGGTCAGGCAGGCGGCATCGCCGTTGCAAATATCCTTACCGGCAAGGTCAATCCCTCCGGTAAGACGAGCGAGACTTATCCGCGCGCATTTGAGGATAACCCGACCTACGGCAACTTCCCCGGCGGACCCGTTACCTCGGAGCACAGAGAATCGGTTTACATCGGTTACAGATATTATGACGCAGCCGATATTGATGTTGAATTCCCGTTTGGTTTTGGCCTTTCATACACCACCTTTGAGTACAGCGATATTAAGCTCTCAAAGGACAAAATGAAGGATACCGATACGGTTACGGTTTCGTTCAAGATAAAGAATACAGGCAGTGTAGACGGCGCGGAAATCGCCGAGGTTTACGTTGCCGATAAGGAATCCACCATTTTCCGCCCGAAGAAAGAGCTTCGCGGATTTAAGAAGGTATTCCTTAAAGCAGGCGAAGAGAAAGAGGTATCTGTTGAGCTTTCCAAGAGAGCGTTCGCGTTCTACAACGTAGAGCTCGGCGACTGGATGGTTGAAACCGGTGAATTTGATATACTCGTAGGTTCTTCGAGCCGCGATATCAAGCTTACGGCTTCCATGACCGTTGAATCCACCGTTACCGCAAGCATTCCGGATTACAGAAAGACAGCTCCGAATTACTACAACAATGTTGCAAATATCACTCGTGATGATTTCGCTGCTGTTTACGGTGAGCTTCCGAATCCCGAAATAGATAAGAACAAGAAGATTGACCTTTACTGCTGCCTTAACGACGCACGCCACACCAAGTGGGGCGGCAAGCTTTGCAGACTTATCGAAAAGATAATGTCCGGTATGGGCTCCGACGCTAACGGCGACGGCAAAATGCTCGCGGCTATGGCAACGCAGATACCCGTTCGTAACTTCATTTCGATGAGTATGGGCGCGTTCTCGCCGAAGCAGGCAGAGGGACTCCTCAAAATGCTCAATGACGACGAGTCGAGCTTTGTAGGCTTCAATACGATTTTCTGGAGACTCGGCGGAACTCTCGCGAGACTTCCGAAGCTTCTCAAATCCATCTGATGCGATAATCAAACAAAATAAAAACGGAGCTGTAAGCCCTTCGGCTTGCGGCTCCTTTTTTGTTGCCCAGAGAAATATTTTACGGCTTTAGCTCTCTGCAAAGAAAAAAGCGAGCCTTTATTTTGCGTTACGGCAAATTAAAGGCCCGCTTAAAACAAAGCTTTTGATATTTACTTTATATTTCTGAAGTTCTTTATGACTTTGGTTTTTCTTCTGCGCTTTTTGTTTTGATTGCGCCGGATCACCGAGAAAATGTATATTCCGAGAACGATTACAGCCAAAATGAATATCACGCGGAAAACAACCGATGTGAACACAACCTTTATGCCGTGCAGAATCCATTTAAACGGATTTACCTTTATGTCCTCCGCGGCAACAAGGTTTACGGTTGCTATTTCCTGTTCGGCATACATTATGCGCGCCTTGCCTATGACTTCGCCCTTTTTTACGGGTGCGTTTACGGCTGTCGGGGTTTCCTCGGGGATAACCTCAAGCATAACGCTTGTGGCATCGGTGCCCGTGGGAACAAGTGCCGTGACTTCCTTTTCGGGAATGAGTCTTACGTGATCCACGCTCCACGAGAGCTTTACGTCTATCACCGTGGCTATTTGCGACGGGTCGGCAATCTTAGTGAGCTTCAGGTTGTCAAACGCCCACTTGAACATCTTTTTACATTCGAGGAAGGCACAGTTGTCGGGGTTCCCGTCGCCGTTGACGTCCTGCTTCGGAGCGTTCATTATTATGCCGAGGTAGTTGTAGCCGTCCTTGCTCGCCTTGGAAATTACGCAGTGACCCGCTTTTGAGGTCGTGCCCGTTTTAATTCCCTGAGCATAAGGATAGTAATATGTCTTAAAGTTCGGATTTATCATCCAGTTGGTGGAGAGAAGATTTCTTTCGCCGCTTTTATTGGAAGCGGGCAGAGTGTAGGTCACGGTGTTCACTATTTCGGTAAATACCGGTAATGTCAGAGCGTGCTGTGTGATTTTTGCAAGATCCCTCGCCGTGGTGTAATGCCCGTCCATGTCAAGGCCGTGGGGATTCATAAAGTGCGTGTTTTCGCATCCGAGCTTTGAGGCTAAGTCGTTCATCATACCTACAAATGCGTTAACATCTCCGCCGCCGATATAGTCCGCAAGCACAACCGCTGCCTCGTTGGCACTTTTTACGAGCATACAGTACAACAGATTTTTTATCGAGATTTCCTCGTCTGCCTTGAGCCCGGCAGTAGAGCTGTCCGTACCCTTAAGTAAGTCTAAGGAGGACTGCTTTATGGTGATTACGGTGTCAAGGTCGGCGCAGTTTTCTATGGTCAATATTGCCGTGACGATTTTAGTCAGCGAGGCGGGTGCCGCTTTTTTGTCGGCATTTTTATCAAAGATAACCGTTCCGTCATCGAGGCTTACAAGGAATGCTATATCCGCGCTTGTGTCGAGCGAAGAATTATATGACGCGCTCGCCGGTAAAACGAGTGAGCAGATAAGTATAACTGCGGTTAGCATTATTGATGCGACACGTTTCAATTACAAAATCCCCCTTGAAAAGAATTAGGAAAAAGTGTATCATAAGTAGTATAGCAAAATACGCTCTGAAATTCAATTATAATTGTATTAAGGATGTGAAAATCTTGATATATATTACCGGTGATACACACGGCGAGGTCGAAAGACTTGTCCCGTCAAAGCTCCGTGCCCTTAAAGAGGGGGATACGCTTATAGTTTGCGGAGACTTCGGTTTTATATGGGACGGTTCAAAAAAAGAACAAAAAATATTAAAGCAGCTCGGCAAGAGAAAATACAATATCTGCTTTATTGACGGTACCCACGAGAACTTTTCACTTCTGAACGGCTACGGAGTCAGCGAGTGGAACGGCGGCAAGGTGCACAAGATTTACGATAATCTCTACCACCTTATGCGCGGCCAAATATATAATATTGACGGCAAAAGCGTGTTTACAATGGGCGGCGGCGAAAGCCCCGATATTGACATACGCTCCGAGAACGACGGCTGGTCGCGTGACGAAATACCTTCGCAGGATGAGCTTTTGGAGGGTGCAAAAAATCTTGAAAAGCACGGCTTTTCCGTTGATATAGTTGTTACCCACGAGCCGCCTACGCGAATCAAGGGCTTTTTACAGCTCAAGGATTACGATATGTTGCGTGTTACAGCTCTCAACGCGTATTTTGAGGAGCTTTCCGATTCGTGCAAATTTTCAAAATGGTTCTTCGGCAGTATGCACGTGGATAAATATATATCGGGTACGCATATAGCCGTGTTTAAAAACATAGTAAATGCCGAAACCGGAGAAAAGGTTTAATTTTTCGGAGGAAGAAGTAAGACCGAATGAAAGAACTTACCAAACGTAAAAAAATAATCGGTACAATAGAAACGGTGCTTGCGGCGGCTGTTATAATAATCGCGGTCGTTACGGCGCCGAAGCTCTCTGCCCAAAAGGAGGAAACCTCCGCTGCGGCGAGCGAGACTGCGGCAGCTACACAGGCGGTCACCGAAACCGAGCAGGAAAAAACCGAGCCTACCACCTCATCTGTCGGAATCGGCGTTCAGCCGATAGGCGAGTATTCTCTTAACGGATATATAGTAGTTACGGGCGACGCCGCAATGGAGATGTATTCCATAGCGAGCACGAAGCTCAAGGAATATGCCGCCTCCGCAAATAATCTTGCGTCTAAAATCCCGTCATCAAAGGTATATGTGATGCTTGCTCCCACGCGTATGGAGTTTTACGGTCCGGAGGAATACAGAACCGGCAGTCATTCTCAGCAGATGGGCATTTCCACAGCATATTTGGCTCTCAATCCCGAGGTTACCGGTGTTGACGCATACAGCGAGATAGCGCGCCACACCGATGAATACGAATATTTCCGCACCGACCACCATTGGACGGCGCGCGGAGCCTACTATGCCTACAAGGCGTTTTGCGAGTCGGCGGGGCTTACCTGCACGCCGCTTGACAGCTTCCAAAGCGGCAAGCTTGACGACTTTGTCGGCAGTATGTACCGCTACACTCAGAGTGAAAACCTCAAGAAAAACCCCGACTATGTCGAGTATTTTCTTCCGCGCTACGATGTAAGTGCCGAGTCGTTTTCCACCGCGGATATGACTGACGGCAAGCCCCTGCGCGTTATATCGACAAATATCACCGATGAGTCAAGCAAATACCTTACGTTTATACAGGGCGATAAGCCGCTCATCAAAATGGTGTCGTCCTGCGGCAGCGGCAAAAAGGTGCTTTTGATAAAGGAATCGTACGGCAATGCGCTGGCACCGTTTTTACTCGACACCTTCAGCGAGGTCTATGTTCTTGACCCGAGGCAGGAGAGCATACAGGGTATGAATATCCCATCGTTTGTGGAGAATAACGGCATAGATACGGTGCTCTTTTGCAACTATACCATGGTGCCGTCAAATTCAAAATATATGAACGCACTCAACGCAATGATAGGCGCTTAAAAATTTTTAATGACAAAGTGCCCGTCTTATGATACAATTAACTATATAAATTTTAGGCAGGTATATGAAATGATGGATTTAAACAATGCTGTATCCGTTCTTATGAAGGGTGTTGACAGTGCTGTTACCGAGGCGGGCTTTACGCTTGTCCGTCCCGAAAATATTGAAAAGGATGCGCTCCCGATAACCGTCGATAAGGAGACCGGAAAAACGTTTATCGACTATGCGGGTGATAACGGTAAAATCAGAATTCAGATAGACGGCGTTAAATTGAGTCTCCTCTTTTCTGAGGACGACGGAGAGTATAAGAGCGCGTCGGAAAACTATTTTGACCCGAAGGACTTTGATGAGCGCGACGTTAAATCGCTTTGCAACGAGCTTAACGAGACAATTTTGCAGAAGTACGGCAAAAACAGAACCGCCGGCGGCAAGGCCAAGAAAATACCCGTTCCGGTTTCGAAAACCGCTGTTAAAAACGGAACTTCGTCTTATGACGGCAACACTCTCGCAAACCGCCTTTCCGCTCTGTACCCCGACCTCAAGCCGTATTACAAGGAAAATTTTGAGGAGTACGGCGAGTTTCTGCCCGACACCTTCTTTACCGAGCACGCTAATTCCTATATTATGAATACCATTCGTCTCGGCATAAAGCAGGATATGACAAAGCTTTTCAGAATACTTAACGACATATATGAAAACGGCACAAATGACACACAGAGTCTTGTTGCCGTGACGATTCTCGGCGAGATGAATAACGACCCGGTTATGCTCGAGAATGCAAACGCATATATGTGCGACGATATGAGAGATACGGTTATTCTCATAAATAAGTTTTTGGCCTCCGGCAGCAGCAAAAAGCTCCGTGAAAAGCTCAAAAATCCGCCTCCGTACAAGCCTAAAAAGAAAAAGAGCGGCGGTATTATGTCGCAGCTTATGGGCGCAGGCGGTCAGATGCCGCAGCAGTAATCGCAGTTTAAATTTAATCAAACAAAAAAGGCACTCTTGGAAGAACCTTCGTAAAGAAGGTTCTTCCATTTAAATTAATCCTTGCGGATTAGTGAAATATTCTTTCAGAATATGAAATTGCTTAGCAATGAAATACGCCTACGGCGTGATAAGGCTTAATTTTATTTCATATCGAGCAAAGCAAAGCAGATTTTATATCGAAATTACAAATTGCTCTCAAGGAAACTTATGAGACGGAGTATTGGTTAACACTTTTTCAAAGAGCAAACCTACTTAACGCTGATGCGGCAAAAATGTTATTAAATCTGTGCGGAACGATACGCAGACTATTGATTGCCTCTGTTAATACCGCTAAAGACAATAAATAAGTTTCACAGACCGAACGAGTAGTTTCCCTTTCGGTCTGTTTTTTTCCGGATTTGGCAGTATAAACCCTATGCTCGCTGTACTCCGTGACATTTTTATTTAATAATCGAGAAATATTAAGTTATGGTTTAATCAACAAGTCGGGATTTGTGAGGATAGCGCTGATGAATTGAGGAAAATGTCAAAAGATGAGTTGGCAACGCAACGTATTTTCAATTTCATTGAAGAACTCTATTGATAATTGTTATTTTGCAGATATTACAAAGAAAGTGGATGAGTGAAAACTCATCCACTTTCTTTATGACGGGCACTCTTTCGAGTGCCTTTTCTTTATGCGGTTTGTTAATTGTCTCCGTTGAGGATTGCAAAGTTTTCCTTGTTCGCCTTATAGAGATTTGTGTAAACCTTGTAGTTTCTGTCGTAAACGGGCTTGAGTGCCGGGTTAGGTTTAAAGACCTTAGCCGCAGGGATAAGCTTTTTCGCTTCGCCGATATCCTTTATAAGACCCGTGCCGACGGCTATTGTTACCGCCGCGCCGACAGCGCCAATATTCTGCGGACTGTCAACGGTTTCAACGGTTCTGCCCGTGCAGTCTGCGAGTATCTGGCAGGTGACATCGTTAAGAGCACCGCCGCCTACAAAACGAATAGTGCTTGAGGTGCTGACCTTTTTGGCCTCTGTCTCAAGGAGCCAGCGCATATGGAAGCAAACGCCCTCCACAACGGCTCTTATCATTTCGGATTTACCGGTTTCAAGGCTGATGTTAAAGAACATACCGCGTGAATTCGGGTCCTCAAAGGGGCAGCGGTTGCCGTGGAGCCACGGAGTGAACACAACGCCGTTTGAGCCTGCGGGTACCGTGTTTACGACTGCCATCATATAATCGTAAAGGTTTGTGTAAATAACCTCCTGATCTGCCTTGCCGTGCTTTAAATTTTTGCTCTTGTCGAGGTATATGTCGATTTCGTCGAGAGCCAGGTGGTCCTTAACCCACTCAACGCACTTTGCGGCAGTCTCAAGCTCTGCAAAATAATTGTAGTAGCCGTCGCGTGCGCCGACTATTGCGGCTATCATGGCAGAGGTGTCTACAACGCTCTTGTCAACAACGGTTGATACCCAGCCAGATGTGCCGGAATAAACGTGTGTGTCGCCGAGGTCAACCGAGCCTGCGCCGACGCCTATAAGCGAAGCGTCACCGCCGCCGCCGAATACCGCGGTGCCGGGCTCAAGCTCAAGCTCGTCGGCAGCTTTCTTTGAAAGCTCGCCTACCTTGTCGGTACATTTTACTATCTTTGCGAGGTGCTTCGGATTTATGCCGTAGATTTTGCACATTTCCTCGCTCCAGCATTTCTTATGTATGTCATAGAGCATTGATGCAAAGGCGGAGTCCTGAGTCATAACAAACTCGCCCGTCATACGGCCTATGAGGTATTCCTTAACGTCAAGCCACTTGTAAGCTCTGTTGAATGCGTCCGGCTCGTGAGCCTCGACCCATTTGTATTTCCATACCGGGTCCTTTACCGATGCCGCAACCGCACCGGTGATTTTGAGAGCCTTTAAAAGCTTAGGTATATTTGCACCGGCTATCTGCGGACCGTAAGCAATACCTTTTTTAAGCTCCTCTCTCGCGCGCTGATCCATATAGCTCATGGCACGTCTTACGGCGTTACCCTCTTTGTCAACGAGAACGAGAGCCTGCATCTGCGAGCAGAACGAGATACCGGATATATCGCTCTTCTTTATTTTGGCTTTTTTCATTACCGTGTGGGTGCTTGTGCGCATTGCCTCCCACCACTCGTCGGGGTCCTGCTCCGCTCCGCCGTCGGGATAAACATAGAGGTTGTATCCTTCACTTGCAGCTCCGAGCAGCTCGATTTTGTCCGTGATGGAAAACAGGCAGGTTTTAACGCCCGTGGTTCCCACGTCATAGGCAATTACATATATCGGATTTCCCATAAACAAAAACCTCCCAAAGGTTAAGATTTATTCTTAAATGCAGACTTTATAAATTTCAAGCTCTGCTCAACGACAAATTCATCACGCGATTCAATATCGTTCCCGACATATATTTTAAATCTCTCCCTATAATAGTCACAGGAATATGAAAACTGAAGCGACATAAAGAGATTGTCAAGCATAAACGCAGCGAAAGCCGGGTCGATATCCTCTCTCACGTCGCCGCTTTTCTGCCCCTCGGCAATTGCGATGCGGTAGATGCGCGACGTCATAGATTCCATTTCGTATGCGAATTGAGAGGCAAAGCGCGGATCGTTTTCCGCCGTCATTGCGTTGTAGAGCTTTACAAGCACCGCGCTCTCTCGTGAGGATGACTGTATTGTGCGTATGATTTTTTCAACTTTTATGAGAATGTCCTCATCGCTTACGGCGAGTACGTTTAAAAGCTCCTCCATCTGCGAAATGCTGTGCTGAACGACGGTCAGAAAAAGGTCCTGCTTGTTCTCGAAATATTTATACAGAGAGCCGACGCTGACTCCCGCTTTTTTTGCAATAGTGCCTATGTTGCCGTTTTCAAAGCCTTTTACAGCGAATTCGTTTGTCGCGGCGTCGAGGATTCTGCTCCTTTTTTCAGCCGAGATATTGTCAAATGTCGGCTTGTGATGCGCGCGAAGATCCATTTTTTTCACCTATTTTATAAAAATTTTAGAATTATTGTAATATGTAAAATTTATTTTATCACAGTATTATGTATGTTTACAAGGCTTTTTTGAAAAAAGTGAAAAGAAATTCACCTTTAAAATTCAAAAAAAGGCGCCATATATAAAAAAACGGCGTGCCGGAAACATCAAAATGAATAATTATACCGTCCGTGCACCGAAAACGACAATTTGCGCAGTTTTGCTTGCCGATGCACACGGCAAAAGACAGGAAAGCCAAACAACTTGTACAAATTGTGCAATCGATAATTTAATACTGATATTTTTTTGTAAAAAATAATGGATTTTTTAAGACGCGTCTGCTATAATTATACCAATGTCTAATTTATGAGTGAAAAGCCGCGCTTTTCGCTTTACGGATGCAAGGAGGAAAGACCCGAATGCTTAAAAAAGTAAGCAATATACCCTTTAAGGGTACAAAGGAGCAGGAGGAGAAGCTCAAAAAGGTAATCGACGACAATAAGCACGATAAAAGCCTTTTGATGTACGTTATGCAGCAGGCGCAGGAGATATACGGCTATCTTCCGTATGAGGTTCAGGTTATGATAGCCGAGGGTATGGACGTTCCGCTCGAAAAGGTCTACGGAGTTTCGACCTTTTACGCGCAGTTTTCGCTGTCGCCGAAGGGAGAGGTCAATATTTCCGTTTGCCTCGGAACCGCGTGCTACGTTAAAGGCTCGCAGAAAATTCTCGATAAAATAACCGAAATACTCGGTATAGAGCCGGGTGAATGTACCTCAGACGGCAGATTTTCTCTTGAAGCTTGCCGCTGTATAGGTGCGTGCGGCTTGGCACCGGTTATGACTGTTAACGATGAGGTATTCGGTAAGCTCGTTCCCGAGGACGTGCCCGGCATACTCGCAAAATACGGTGCGTGATGAGAGAGCTTTCGTTAAATATTCTCGATGTCGCCGAAAATTCGCTTAAGGCAGGCGCCGATACGATTAAAATCGATGTCGAATTCCTGAGAGAGGAAAACAAGCTGACCGTAAGAGTCTCCGATAACGGCTGCGGTATGACAGGTGAACAGATAAAACACGTTACCGACCCGTTTTATACAACGCGCACCACGCGCAAGGTAGGCCTCGGAGTTCCGCTTTTCAAAATGGCGGCGGAAATGAGCGGCGGCTCGTTTGAGATATCATCGGTTGTAAACGAGGGCACATCTCTCACGGCGATTTTTAAAACCGATAATGTGGACTTTGTTCCACTCGGCGATATAGCGTCTACGGTGGAGCTCTTGTGCGTGTCAAATCCGGACGTTAACATAGCTTTTACCGAGAGTGACGAAAACGACACATTCTCATTTGAGTCGCAAAAAATTCGGGATATTCTCGGCGATGTACCGATGGATGCGCCCGAGGTCAGAAAATGGATACGTGAGTATTTAACCGAAAATACGGAAAAATTCAGCGGAGGAAACAGAAGATGAAAAGTATAGAAGAGCTTATGGCAATAAGAGATAAAACCAGAAAAAATATGACGGTGCGCGAGGATACCGGAGACTCAAAAATCAGAGTGGTCGTCGGTATGGCAACCTGCGGCATAGCTGCCGGAGCAAGGCCCGTTCTCAATGCGTTTGTCGATGAGATTGCAAAAAGAGACGTAAAGGGCGTTTCCGTGCAGCAGACCGGCTGTATAGGAATGTGTCAGTACGAGCCGATAGTTGAGGTGACCGAGCCCGGCAAGGAAAAGGTCACGTACGTTAAGATGACGCCCGAAAAAGCAGTAAGAGTTGTAAACGACCATATCGTAAACGGAAACCCCGTTGCGGAATTCACGGTCGGAGCCATTAAAGATTAAGGAGGTTAAACGATGTATCGTTCACATGTGCTCGTTTGCGGCGGTACCGGCTGTACCTCTTCAAACAGTGCCGCTATCATTGAGGCGCTTGAATCCGAAATTAAAAAGCACGGCCTCGAAAACGAGGTCAAGGTTGTAAGGACCGGCTGCTTCGGACTTTGCGCGCGCGGCCCGATAATGGTGGTTTACCCCGAGGGCAGCTACTATTCGCTTGTAAAGCCCGAGGATGTTCCCGAAATAGTTGAGGAGCATCTCTTAAAGGGAAGAATAGTTAAGAGGCTGCTGTTCGAGGAGTTCACCATGGACGACATAAAGTCGCTCAAGGAGACGGATTTCTACAAAAAACAGCACCGCGTTGCGCTTCGCAACTGCGGTGTTATAGACCCCGAAAACATAAATGAATATATAGCGTATGACGGCTACGCGGCTCTCGCAAAGTGTCTCTCCGAATACACTCCCGCGCAGGTTATAGACATTATCTCCGAGTCGGGACTCAGGGGCAGAGGCGGCGGCGGCTTCCCCACAGGTAAAAAGTGGAGCTTCACCGCAGCGCAGAAATCGGAGCAAAAATACGTTGTCTGCAACGCCGACGAGGGCGACCCCGGCGCGTTTATGGACCGTTCCGTGCTTGAGGGCGATCCGCACTGCATAATAGAGGCTATGGCCATCTGCGGTTATGCCACCGGTGCGAGCGAGGGCTACATATACGTAAGAGCAGAATATCCGATAGCGGTCAAGCGGCTTGAAATAGCAATCGGGCAAGCGAGAGAGTACGGACTGCTCGGCAAAAACATATTCGACAGCGGATTTGATTTTGACCTTCATATACGCCTCGGAGCGGGCGCATTTGTATGCGGCGAGGAAACCGCACTTATGACCTCCATCGAGGGCAACCGCGGAGAGCCGAGACCGAGACCCCCTTACCCTGCGGTCAAGGGGCTTTTCGGAAAGCCGACCACGGAAAACAATGTCGAGACTTTTGCAAATGTCGCTCAGATAATACTTAACGGAGCGGATTGGTTCGCCTCCATGGGTACCGAGCGTTCAAAGGGAACAAAGGTATTCGCTCTCGGCGGCAAAATCAAAAATACGGGACTTGTAGAAATACCAATGGGTACAACTCTCCGCGAAATAGTTGAGGAAATAGGCGGCGGCATACCCGGCGGCAAAAAGTTTAAGGCTGCTCAGACAGGCGGCCCCTCCGGCGGATGCATACCGGCTGCGCTTATGGATACTCCCATTGACTATGACAATCTTACGGCGATAGGCTGTATGATGGGCTCCGGAGGACTCATAGTAATGGATGAGGACGACTGTATGGTGGATATTGCCAAATTCTTCCTTAACTTTACCGTAGACGAATCATGCGGCAAATGTACGCCGTGTCGCGTCGGCACAAAACGCCTGCTTGAAATGCTCGAAAAGATAACATCGGGCAACGCAACGCTTCGGGACCTTGACAAACTTGAGGAGCTCTGCCATTACATCAAGGCAAATTCCCTCTGCGGACTCGGCCAGACGGCTCCGAATCCGGTGCTCGCCACTCTTAAATTCTTCCGTGACGAGTATGTGGCTCACGTGGTTGACAAGAAATGTCCGGCAGGCGTATGTAAGGCGCTTTTGTCTTATGAGATACTTGAGGACAGATGCCGCGGCTGCACCGCCTGTGCGAGAAAATGTCCGGTAGGTGCAATAAGCGGAAATGTAAAAGAGCCTCACGTTATAAATAAATCTCTTTGCGTCAAGTGCGGAGTTTGTATGCAGACCTGCAAATTCGGCGCAATAGTTAAAAGATAAGGAGTGTGCCAAATGGAAAATGTCAATATAAAAATTAACGGCATGCCCCTGAGCGTGCCGAACGGAATTTCAATACTTGAGGCGGCGAGATACGCCGGAATTGAAATCCCGACACTTTGTTTCTTAAAGGATATAAACGAGATAGGCGCCTGCCGCATATGTATGGTAGAGGTTAAGGGCGCAAGAAACCTTGTTGCGGCGTGTGTTTTCCCCGTGGCCGAGGGTATGGAAATATTCACCAATACCGAGAAGGTCAGACGTTCGAGAAAGACCACTCTTGAGCTTATACTTTCAACTCATGATAAAAAATGTTTAACTTGTGTGCGCAGCGGAAACTGTGAGCTGCAAAAGCTCTGCAAGGATTTCGGCGTGGACAATGCGGACGAATACAAGGGCGAGACAATCCATTACGATATTGATGATTCGGCCGCTCATATGATAAGAGACAACAACAAGTGCATACTCTGTCGCAGATGCGTCGCCGCCTGCGATGCGCAGGGAATAAGCGTTATCGGTGCAAACGCGAGAGGCTTTGATACGCATATAAGCTCGGCTTTTGACAGAGACCTTGCGACGGTGTCATGTATATCGTGCGGCCAATGTATTGTAAATTGTCCCACGGGCGCAATAGTTGAAAAGGACGACACGGGCAAGGTGCTTGAGGCCATAAACGATCCGGATAAGTTTGTAATCGTCAACACTGCACCGTCAATCAGGGCAACTCTCGGCGAGGCATTTGGTATGAAGATAGGCACAAACGTTGAGGGTAAAATGGTTGCCGCTCTTCGCAGACTCGGATTCGACAAGGTTTTTGACACCGATTTTGCAGCCGATCTTACCATTATAGAAGAGGCCAATGAGCTTGTTGACAGAGTTAAAAACGGCGGAGTTCTTCCGATGATTACCTCCTGCTCACCCGGCTGGATTAAATACTGCGAGCACTATTATCCCGAGCTTATACCGCATCTCTCCACCTGCAAATCACCGCAGCAGATGTTCGGCGCAACCATGAAAACCTGGTATGCAAAGAAGCTCAATATGGACCCCTCCAAGATGGTGGTCGTCGGCGTTATGCCGTGCACGGCAAAGAAATTCGAGACGAAGCGTGACGGCGAGGCGGCAAGCGGCTATCCTGACGTTGACATCTCGATTACGACAAGAGAGCTTGCCCGTATGATTGAGAGCGCGGGAATTTACTTTAAGCACTTGCCCGATGAGGAGTTCGACAATCCGTTCGGCGAGAGCACCGGTGCCGCAACTATTTTCGGCGCAACGGGCGGAGTTATGGAGGCGGCTCTTCGTACCGCGGTCAAGCTTATAACGGGTGCGGAGGCTCCGTCGCCGGAATTTAATGATGTTCGCGGAATGAAAAATATAAAAGAGGCGCAGTATGAGGTTGGCGGTCTTAACGTAAAGGTTGCTGTTGCAAGCGGCACCAAAAACGCAGGCTATCTTATGGATAAGATAAAGGACGGTACGGGCGACTACACCTTTATTGAGATAATGGGCTGCCCCGGCGGCTGCATAAACGGCGGCGGTCAGCCTATACAGCACGCCGTTGTACGCAATTTCGTCGATTTAAAGGAACGCCGCGCAAAGGCGCTCTACGAGTCGGACAAAAATAATGCGAAGAGATGCTCGCACGAAAACTCGGCTGTCAAGGAGCTGTATGATGAATTCCTCGGTGAGCCGGGAAGCCACAAGGCTCATGAAATCTTGCACACAACTTATGTGGCACGTAAAAAGTACGACTGAAGCGCACTTTAAAAATCCGAAGCGGCAAAAATAAAATTAACCCCGATATGCCTTATGAACGGCATATCGGGGTCTTATGTTATATAGTTATTTCAGTGGGTTGTTGTGTCGTAAGCACACGCTTTTTTCTGCATCTTCAATGGCTGCATACGCATATAAGTATTTGCTCAAGAACCGAAAGGACGGCGGTTCTCATATTTTGAGAGCTGTGACAAAAGCCTCTCGACATATTCGTCGAATCTGTCGGCAAACACCTTCCTGCACAGAGGCACTTTCTCGGCAAATCCCGTAAGCCAAGCGGTAAACTCCGCATATTCGGTGGCCTCGCGAGGCGTTATCGTAAATCGAAATTCAATGTGATACGGATAACTCGACACTTTTCCCGAAACAACACTGTAAGGCACCAAATCATCGAATACGACAGAAAACTTGTGATGTTTCAGCACAATTGTAAAACCGTCTTTTGTGTCTATACGTTTCTTAAATGAGGGCAGAAACTCAAAAAATCCGTCCCCTAAGAGAAGTTCCCAAAGCTTTTCAACGCTGCTGTTGCTGATTTCAACCGCAAATCTTATTTTCTCCATATTTAATTTTCTCCGCATATTTCCGCAAGTTTATTCCGGCGTCGATGTGATTATATATCACTTACTGCCGGTAAATTCTATAATAGCACATATATTCGGTGTTTGCAATAAAATATAATAAAAAAGACTGCCGCATTATGAACATTCGGTTCTGCGACAGTCTTTTTGAAAATGAATTGAGTTAAGCTTCAGCTTAATTATTTAGCAGCCTCTTCAACTGCAACAGCGCAAGCAACGGTAGCGCCTACCATCGGGTTGTTGCCCATACCGATAAGACCCATCATTTCAACGTGAGCCGGAACGGAGGAAGAACCTGCGAACTGAGCATCGCCGTGCATTCTGCCCATAGAGTCGGTGAGACCGTATGAAGCGGGACCTGCCGCAACGTTATCCGGATGAAGAGTACGGCCTGTGCCGCCGCCCGAAGCAACCGAGAAGTATTTAACGCCGTTTTCGTTAGCCCATTTCTTGTAAGTGCCTGCAACGAGGTGCTGGAAACGTGTCGGGTTGGTTGAGTTACCGGTGATGGAAACGTCAACGCCCTCTTTCTTCATTATGGCAACGCCCTCAAGAACGTCGTTAGCACCGTAGCACTTAACGGCAGCTCTCTCACCGTCGGAATACTTTGTCTCGTTTACGACCTTGAGCTCTCCTGTGTAGAAGTCATAATCGGTCTGAACATATGTGAAGCCGTTGATTCTTGAAATGATCATGGCAGCGTCCTTGCCGAGACCGTTAAGGATAACGCGAAGAGGAGTCTTGCGAACCTTGTTTGCGGTCTTAGCTATACCGATAGCACCCTCGGCTGCCGCGAATGACTCGTGACCTGCGAGGAATGCAAAGCATTTTGTATCTTCATGAAGAAGTCTTGCGCCGAGGTTTCCGTGACCGAGGCCGACGTTTCTCTGCTCTGCAACCGAGCCCGGTACACAGAACGCCTGAAGTCCCTGTCCGATAACCGCCGAAGCTTCCGAAGCGGTTTTAACGCCCGATTTAATAGCGAGAGCAACACCGAGAGTGTAAGCCCAAACAGCGTTATCAAAAGCAATAGGCTGAACGCCCTTGACGATAGACTCAACATCTATGCCCTTTGAAAGACAGAGGTCTCTTGCAGCCTCAAGGCTTTCTATGCCGTTGTCGGCAAGGCATTTTTCTATTTTGGGCATTCTTCTTTCTTTGCCCTCAAATACTACATCATTAGCCATTTGTAAGTCCCTCCTTCAATTATTCTTCACGAGGGTCGATGAATTTAACGCCCTCTGCATAACGGCCGTAGCTTCCGGTATTCTTCTTAAGAGCCTCGTTGGCGTCCATGCCGTGACGGATGTCCTCAAGCATTTTGCCGACTTTTATGAATTCGTAACCGATAACCTGATCGTCCTTATCAAGAGCCATATGGGTAACATAGCCCTCTGCCATTTCCATGTAACGAACGCCCTTCTTTTCGGTAGAGAACATTGTACCTACCTGAGAGCGAAGACCCTTGCCGAGATCCTCAAGACCGGAGCCGACGGTAAGACCGTCCTCCGAGAAAGCGGACTGGCTTCTGCCGTATACGAGCTGAAGGAAAAGCTCACGCATAGCAACGTTGATTGCGTCGCAAACAAGGTCTGTGTTAAGGCACTCAAGAAGAGTTTTGCCGGGGAGAATTTCCGCCGCCATAGCAGCCGAATGGGTCATACCCGAGCAACCGATTGTCTCAACGAGTGCTTCTACAACAACGCCGTCCTTTACATTAAGGCTGAGCTTGCACGCACCCTGCTGCGGAGCACACCAGCCGACGCCGTGTGAAAATCCGGAAATATCTTTGATGTCGTATGCCTTTACCCATTTGCCCTCTTCGGGGATAGGCGCGGGACCGTGTTTCGGCCCTTTGGCAACGCAACACATTTTTTCAACTTCCTGTGAATAGTTTATCATTTTGAAGCTCCTTTCAATTTGTTACGGAAACATTATACAGTTTCGTGATAAATTTATCAATAGGAAAAGTTACAATTAGCCGACGGTTCGACAAAAAATATTGTCAATGTTTGCGGTAAACAGGCCGCATATCACCCTTGTCGTAGTAATTTTCGAGCTTCCTTGCCACGGCTCTCACGTCGCTGCGCATTTCATAAAGACACATAAGCCGCCGCCTTGCGAGGTAGAGGTCCTCGCCCGTCAAACGGTGAATTTCGGGAGTAAAGCTCTTAATTTGCCGCGTAAGCTTCTCCTCCTCCTTTAAGTATTCCCCGGATAATTCGGATAATGTCAAATTTATCGCCCCTTTCTGCTGTCGAACAAATGTTCGTCTGCAAATACAATATTAGCAGAAAAGGGCTTTTCGGTCAATAGAACATACCAAAGAGCAATGAAATGTCCTGATTAACGGACTTACTCAAGGCTTACCGTGCAAAAAAACACCGACTCGCTTAAAAAGCAAATCGGTGCAATGCTTAGCATATTTTGACGGGCAGAGGGGCGTCAAAGGTCATTCTATCAGTCGTAATACCTCATAAGACCCACGACCTTGCCGAGAATTATGACCTCATCCACTATAATGGGTTTAAAGGCGTCGTTTTCCGGCTGAAGGCGGAAATGACCGTTTTCTTTATAAAACCTTTTTACGGTTGCTTCGTCATCAATCATGGCGACGACTATTTCGCCGTTTGCGGCAACGGGAGTTTTTTCGACAATTACAATGTCGCCGCTGAGAATACCGGCCCAAATCATACTTTCGCCGCGAACCTTCAGCGCAAACAGCGGCTTATCGCGCGAGACTCTGCCGCTGTATGGCAGATAGCCCTCAATCTGCTCAACGGCGAGTATCGGCATACCGGCCGTGACCGTTCCGAGAAGCGGAACATTGGTTACGTTTTCCGCGTCGCCGGTAACACGTATCGACCTTTTTAACATCGGGTCACGCTCTATGTAACCCGCCTCTTCAAGCGCGTCGAGGTTCGCCTGCACCGAGGAGGTCGATTTAAGCCCCACGGCGGCACCGATTTCACGGACTGAAGGCGGAACTCCGCACTGCGAGCGCTCCATAAGATATTCGTATATTTTCTTCTGAGTTTCGTTGATGGTTTTCATCTCACTGCCCCCATTCGATTGCGTTTTTTTCATTGTAACACAAATGTTCTGAAAAAGCAAACATTTGTTTGCCGAAAAACGAGAAAAAAATAAAATTTTTAATTTTATTGTATTTTTTTATAATTTGTTCATTGTTAATTCACATTTATCGGTTATAGTTTACCTGTACTCGACAGGAAGGGAGCCGCAACCCGTCCGACTGAGTACTTTATACCCCCTCCTCAAGCAACCCCTCAATAGGGAATCCCCGATGCCGCAATCGGGGATTTTCCTTTTTTACGGGAAATTATTTTTTGCCTGTACTTTTAACAAAAGTTCGAATTTCCAAGGCACCGTAGGCTGTATGCTTACGGTGCCTTTTTCTATACTATATTATATTGCGGATTGCGGCGGTTTTTCCCTCTTTATCGTATACGTTCGGTACTTTGTGTCAAGAATAACCTTGGGAGGTGTTTTTTTGATACAAAAAGAAAAAAGCTCAAAAAAGAAGCTGCTGAAGAAATTGAGTCCGTTTTACATCATAGCCGCGCTTTGTATAGTTTCGGCTCTTGGCGTTTCGCTTTGGTCGGCTAAATTTCGAGTAAAGACCGACAACGGCGAGTCAACTCGAAAAACGGAGCAGAGCGTTACCGCTGTGTATACCGTCCCTGCGGCGGATATAGTGACGGATGTGCCCGATACCCGTCGCGAAACGGCACCGGATACATCGAAAACCGAGGAGGAGACAAGGTTGTCACGGGCGGCGCAGTTTGTGAAACCGATAGATACCGATGTCATAAAGGCTTTTTCGGGCGACACGCTTGTAATGTCAAAGACAATGGGCGATTGGCGAACCCATAACGGCACGGATTATGCCGGAAATATCGGCGACCCCGTAAGAGCCGTCAACAACGGTAGGGTCACAAGGGTATATGATGATGTTTTGTGGGGAACGACGGTTGAAATCGACCACCTTGACGGGCTTACCGTGAGGTATTGCGGACTCGGCAAGGGCAGCACCGTAAGCGAGGGCGATGAGGTAAAAATCAACGATAAAATCGGAAATCTCTCCGAAATACCTGCCGAGTCGGCGGACGGAACGCATTTCCACATCGAGGCCGAAAAGGACGGAAAATATATTGACTTTGAAAGCCTTTTGCCTGCTTAAATTAAATCATGCCGCAGCAAAAAGCGTGACGGAGCGTCTTAATTTTAAAAGACGCTCCGTCTTTGCGCGTTAAAGGTGAAAAGTCAAGGGGTAAATGCGAAAAAGTGCAAAAAATTTTATTTTGACGTGCTTTAAGCGGCTAATATGCTGTTTATGCAAGCCTCGTATATGTCCGCAGAGCTGTAATAATCAAAAATTCCCCGCGGGTAGTCGTTAATCCATTTTTCGAGTTTTCGGGTATCTGCGGGGGTAACTTTATCAAGGCTAATACCTTTCGGATAATGACGACGCACCATTTTATTTTGATTTTCATTTGAGCCGCGCTCGTACGAGCTGTACGGGTGGCAATAATAAACCGTTGTGCGTGAGTCCTTTTTTCGGCAGCTACGCTCGAGTCCCTCGTAGTCGGAAAATTCGGAGCCGTTGTCTATGGTTATGCTTTGAAATACTTTTGAAAAGAGCCCCACTCCGTAACTGCGCTCTATTCCGTCAAGGGCTTTTATCACGCTTGCGGCGGTGTGGTCTTTCATTATCCTTATAATTTCGTAGCGGCTATATCTTTCAGTAAGCACAAGAAACGTTTTCTTTGTGCCTTTTTTACCTACGACGCAATCCATTTCCCAGTGACCGAAAGAGTCCCTCTCCGCAACTTCTGCGGGGCGCTTTTCGATACTTTTACCCGCGGGCGCTCTGTTCGGCTTTACTCGCTCGTATTTCTGCTTATCCTTGTTGCATTTAACGGGCAAGTCCTTGTTTGTTATCGTAAGAAAAACGCCGTCCTCGATATAACGGTAAAATGTCGTTTTTGAAATGGTAGTATTGAATTGCAACCCTTTACGTTTGATTTCTCCAAGAATAGCACCAGGCGCGTATTTTTCTGCTGATACTTTATACTCAAGGTATGTAGCGTACTCGTGGTCGGAGCCTATCTTTAATCCCGTGCCTTTTGCTTTAAGGTTTGCGCGGTATTTTTCCTCGGCAATGTCGGGGCTGTACCGCTCCTCCTCGGTTAAATCGGAATTAAGGCGAGTATATACACCTCTTTTTAATTCTCGGTATATAGTGCTGACGTGTACGCCGAGCAGCGCCGCCATTTTTGCGGGCTTAATACCGACCTTTTGCCAAGCCTCTATTTGCAGACGGTCTGTAAAAGTAAGGTGTTTGTAGTTTCTCATAATAAAATCGCTCCGTTTTATTAAATAATATAGCCCGCTCCCACGGAGGGAACGGGCTTTTGAGTACGTGTTAATCCTTTGCTTTGCTTGCCGCAATATCCGCTCGGATAAGCTGCTTTATATATCCCGCTTTATTCGGGACGCTTTCGAGTTTTTCTATAATATCTTGCTCGGTTGTAGTAATGCAATCAATCTTAAACTGCTTTTTGTATTTCGCCGCGTATCTTTCCTGTGGGGTTTGCTTACGCTCGCACATATTATCACTCCTTAAAACAAGTCGCTTTTCAGCACATACTCCCGCAGCTCCTCGGAAGTTTTGCAAATGTTCTTTGAAACGTCAAAAGCAACCGAGAGTTTGCCGCTATCGGATTTTACCGTCCATTTGTCGCGATATTCGGTTACGCTATATTCTTTCCCGTTTTTTGTAATATACATAAAACGCCTCCTATTGCAATTTCGTTGTATCTATGATATAATAGGACTTACGGGAGGGGCTTTCGCCCCGTCCCTGCCTATGAGCTTTATTTGCTCTCGGGTTTTGCCTTGCTCGGCTTTGGCTTTACAAGCGTTATTGTAACTTTGACTCGCGCTACCGTGTCGTTATCTTTTAACGCTTTCGCCAGGTCTTGCAAGGCTTTTTCTATGCCTTGTTCTTCCATAGCTTTTTACCTCCTTTCTGTAATATATTATACCATAGGCGTACGCCTATGTCAAGCCTTTTTTCAAAACTTTTTGCGGTTTTTTGCAATTATTATTGAAAGCGCGGCGGTTTTCTGATATAATAAGGGCACCACACTAATTTAATATTTCGTTTTATGCTGTAAGTGCGCTTTTTTTACTTCGGTAAAAATGCGGGCTCGTTTTTGCGTCTTATAGCGTAAAACATAGAATTAGTGTGGTAGCAATTCGGAGCTTGCGTTTTTCGTGCGTGCAGCGACGAGTTGCACGCACTTTTTTTATTATAGGAGTTGGTCGCTATGAAAAAATTAAAAGCCTGGCAAATAGTGTTACTTGTTATTTTTTACCCCGTAGGTCTTGTGTATCTTATTGTTTGGTTATGCAAGAGAAATAAACAGCCCACCGCTCCGAGCGCCGCTCCTGCGGGTGCGGCAAATATCGACGTAAATAAACTCGTCGTTGAGCGCGATTTTCATACAAAAGTTGTCGGCGTTACTTTCAATAATGACGACGGAACGAGCAGACAAGCCATAATCGAAAGTTGCAAGCCTGGCGAGGATATTATACTTAAACCCGTACCGACAAAGGAGTACCCCGACGCAATCGGCGTATTTAATAAAAAGGGGCAGCAGCTCGGGCATTTAGGCGCAGAGCTTGCCTCGGAGATAAAAACAAAATGGGGACATAACCCTATGAGTATTACTATCGCCGCGCTGACTGGCGGCGGAGATAGAGCATACGGCTGTAATTTACATATCATCATATATCAAAAGCAATAAAAATAAGGCGGAGGCTTAATTGCCCCCGCCTTTTGCTTTAGTCGTCGTCCTCGAACTCGTCGCCCTTGTCTATTTTCAAGCCCGCCTCCTCAAACGATTTTGTCATTTCTTTTAAGTATTCCTCTTGTGCTGCGCATATTTCTCCGATATTATTCTGCACGGTGTCGCGCAATACGTTTGTTGCTCTCGTGCCTGGGTGGTTGACGTGAAAACCGTATATATTGTTTTCGTACCTCATAAACGCCCGTTTGCCGTCTTTCGGCATAGTATGCGGTTTTACTCCAAACTCTACCCAATGCGGCGAGGCGTGCGAGGGTAATTTATTCTTTTTCTTGACTTTTTGCCAAGAGTAAAAGCCGACTTGTAGCGTCGGCTGCCCCGTAGAATAATTTATCATAACCCAGGTGCCTATATGGTTTTTGAAACGCTTTGAACGGACGGGCACGTTTTCGCGTAAGTATTTCCGCACGACTTTTCCCGAGGCTCGCAGAGCTGTTTTTGAGAGCCCTATTATTGTTTTTTTCGCCTCGTCGCTTTTGTCTACAAAGGTTATGTTATATTTATTTGCCATACTTCGACTCCTTTCGGAAAGTGAAAAAGCGGCGGGCGAGGTTTCCCTCAATCCCGCCGCTTTTCCTATGTGAATTTAAGGAGGACTATTTAAGCAGAGCGTTTACGCGGCTCTGCACGGCGCTATAATCATAGCCCGCGGCTGTAAGCCTGTTTTTGCGGTCTGCACCGTTGCCCCAGGCTCCGCGGATAACCTCGCGGGCGATTTCGTCAACGGACTTTTTCGGCGCGGTGTCAGCACCTACCGCCGTACCGCTCTTTGTAGTAATAAATGTGTCGTAGCCCGCCGCCTTGAGCTTTGCCGCCATAGCGTCGGCGTTTGCCTTTACGGAGTAGGCTCCGACCTGGACTTTATAGAGGTTGCCGCTCTGCACAATGTAGGTATCAAAACCCGCGGCTTTGAGCTTATCGGCAAGGGCGGTAGCGTTGCTCTTTTTGCTGAAAGCTCCCGTCTGCACGCGGTACAGAGTTTTCTCCTCCGAGGGTTTCGACTGCTCTGCGGGCTTGTCCTGCGCCGCGAGCTTTGCTTTTACCGCGGCGCGGAACATATCCATTGTGTAGGAAAAGTTTTTCCACCAGTTATCGGGGTCGCCGTGGTTACTTCCATAACCGAGAGCGTGCGCCTCGCGGTGGCTTACGATATTATCAACCGACAAGCCGTACTCCTTGCAGAGATAAGCGCAATACTCAATAGCGGTATCGCGCACCGCCTCAAAATACGCCTTGTTCGTGAGCCCGTCCTCGCACATTTCAAACTGAATATATGCGGGGTTGTAATTATAAGAGCCTTTCGAGCCGCTCCCAACGCCCCAACAACAATAATTGTACGGGAGAATGTTTGCAACCCTTACGGCTCCGTTTTTATCGTAGCCGATAAAGGAGTGAACGCAAACGGAGCGTTTCATTACCGAGGCGGGGTTATTCCAATGGTTGCCGTACTGGTTTACGCCCACCTCGTCGGGTGCGTCAACGTAGCGTTTCAAGTACGGGTTATTTGCACCCGTACTATGTACGACAATGCCCGCGGGTTTCATTTTCCGCGCCGCCTTGTAGCAATCGTTCTTTGTTGCGTATGCCGTAATGATGTTCATACTGTTTTAATCCTCGCTTTCTGTATAACTCGCGTTTTCGTGCTTGATTTCTTTCATATACTCGTCTGCCTGGATAGCTGCCGAGGTAAAGCTGTTGTTTTTCCACCAAGCCCAAAGCGTAGCCGCTACGGTGGCGGCAGCCGTGAGCATAGAGTACAGCTCGTCCTCTGCAAAGGGCAGCGGGTTTTTGCCGAGCATAGTTAAAACCTGGTTAAGCAGCGTTACCACAAGCACAATAGTACGTACTACGGTTTCAACCGATACTTTCTTTTTCTCCATTGTATTATTTTCCTCCTTTCTCGGTTTGCTCCTTGTGCGGCTCTGTCGGCAGCTCCATAATATCGTGATATAATTCTGTCGCTACGTCATTACCGCCGAGGGCGTGATATGCTTTATATGCCCTTGTGAGTGCCTCTTTTGCATAAAGAGGGCAATAACCGCGCTCGGTATACTTATCGTATGAGCGGATTATTTCAGCTCGCAAAAGGCATTGTAAGCCGTTTTTAATTGCCTTGAGCTTAATTAGCATAGTGCCCGCAAATGTTACGGCACCGCCGCAAAGAAACGGTATAAGCCAGGATAAAAACGTATCTAACATAGCCTCCGCCTCCTTAAAGCTCTTTTTCGCAGCGGGAGAGAGTGTCCGCTGCCTGTTTTCTCATTTCGGCAAGGTCAGCCGCTACGCTTTCGGCAATTTCTGCTTGAGCGATAGCCTCGGCTTGCTTTTGTATAATATCCGCTTGCAGCCTTGCCGCGCTGCAAAGCTCCTCTATAATCTCATAATTTCCCATTACTCGCCCTCTGTCCCGTCGTTCTCAACCTCGGGAGGGGCGGGGAAAGTAACATTAAATGGAAAGCCCTCTTGTTCGGGGAGGTCGCGGAGCGCCTGGCGATATATTGCCCAGGCTCCCGTAATAATTTCTCCGAGCGATTTTAAGAACGAAAGCCAGGCGGTAAAAGAGGTCCCGCTCGGCACGCTGATATTAAAGCGGTCAAGAGCTACGCGGCTATCGGTTTCGTTAAGGAGTTTATCGCGGATTTTGCGGGCAAACGCTGCCGCGTCCTCCTCGTTGAGTTCCTCGCAAGCTCGCTTATATGCCGCTTGCAGTACCTCCATTGTTTCCGCTTTCTGCGCCGCTGCCATTGCCTCCGCCTGTGCGAGTCTTTTATAGATATTCTCTTGCATTGTATGTAGCCTCCATATTCTTAAAATAATTTATCATTTTGAGCCGCTCGTGGTAGGTATCTCCGCGGGCGGCGTTTGCAAGCCAGGAAACGAGCGACTCGTGCGCCGTCCCTGGCGCATACTCTCCGCGGAGCTCTTTTGCATATAGCTTTTTGAGCTTGCGGCGCTGCTTGCCTTGTTTCTTTTTACCCATTTTACGGATTATCGCGCCCGTATCGGTAACGATAAACCGCCATTGTAGGAGCTTTACTCCCTGGCGCAATGGGTAAAGCGCCGTTTTATCGTTGAGCTGTAAGCCGAGGGCGAATAGGCGCGCCTCGATTTCCTTTTTGCATTGTCGCAAATACTCTTTGTCCTCGTGTACTAAAATAAAGTCGTCCATATATCGGATATAATGCTTTATTCTCAACCGCTCCTTTATGAAATGGTCGAGGTCGTCCAGGACGGCGAGAGCTACAAGCTGCGATACCTGGGAGCCAAGCCCTAACCCGATTTTTCCGAAAGAGTCCACAATTTCGCAAGCCCGCTCCGCAATTTGAGTATCTGTAACCCGCTTGCGTATTGCCGCCTTTGCTACGTCGTGCCGTATGCTTTGGAAATAATGCCGTATATCACATTTAAGCACCCAACCGTCGCAACCGTGCGCGATATAATACCGCCGCAAATGTGCGGTCATACGGTTTAGCGTATAGTCTACGCCGCGCCCCTTGAGGCAAGCACAATTATCTGTTATAAAGGATTTTGTAATCTGCTCATAAAAGCCGTTGTCGCAGAGCGAACGCTGAAATTGTCGGTCTTTTAACCTTGTGGCTACAATGTCCCGACGTTTCGGCTCGTATATCGTGAAATGTTGGTATCGGTCTATTTTGTACGTACCGTTAAGCAGCGTTTGCCGCAAACGATAGGTATTTTTAAGCGCGTTACCCTCATATCCTACGGTACTATCTTTCCAACGGATATTACGGCAGCTCTCTTTTAAGCCTTTATACAGATTATCAAAGGAAATTACTTGCTCGTATGCCATAAGAAAAGCGGACGCATATAAAAGGACTACCCCGCGAGGTACCTTTGTCGCCCGCAATATTTCCTCCTTTCGGAGTTAGGACGGTCGCTCCTTGTGTGAGCTGTGCTGCTTTGGTCTTTCGACTACTTGAATACTGACTAATCCCACAATCGGGGGCTACGCCGTTACCGTTGTACGCATTGTTGTTGTTCACTTCGCCCGAGGAGTTGACAATGCGCGCGTTGTTCGCGTTGGACGGGTTAGGAGAACGCAACCAAGCGTTACGCGCCGTACCGCAAATATAGCAACCGCCCTATGATTTATTTTTGATATTTTTCTTTATCCGACTTAATCCAGGCTTTCAAGAGGTCGTCGGTTTTGAGTATTAAGCCTGTCCAATACTCTACTTGATTTCCCGATATGTAGCCTGCGTCGTATGCGTCGTCCGCCAGGTCTAAAAGTGCGTCGAGGTGCGCGTGCGCCTTGACTTGCTCCATACGGCGGTATGTGTACTCCTCGTCGTTTGTTACAAATACGGAGTTTGCGTGCCGAATACATACGCACGCCTCCCGTATTTCGTTTACTATCGGAGAGGCATATATCCACCGTGTAGACTTTGGAAAATGTTTCTCCGATTTTATCAGCCCGAGGGTGTATTTCTTGAGCTCCCGCGCTTTGTTAAGCACTTGCAGCTTTCCCTCGCCGCGGTCGCCTTTTCGCACACTCATATAAAAACCTCCTTTTAATCGCTTTTCCCGCCTCTACCGAGGCGGATTTGCGATTATGCGATTATACAAGCGGGGGCTACGCCGTAACCGTAGTACGCATTGATGTAGTACACTTCGCCCGAGGAGTAGACAATGCGCGCGAGGTTCGCGTGGGACGGGTCAGGAGAACGCAACCAAGCGTTACGCGCCGTACCCGCCGCGTCGCGTTTGATACGCTCGGTCGCCGTCAAACCGTTATAATATTCGAGCTGCGTACCGTCCTTGTAACTCTCGCTGTCCCAATTCCCGAAAATTTCGGGGCGGGAGAGTAGGAAAAACTTATCCGCTTTAAGGATGTAAAGCTGATTGATAGCAAAAGCCGTACCGTCGAGGCTTTCAACCTCAAAGAGCGAATTTGTACGGCAAGCAAGTACGGCGGGCTGCACAACCGCCAGGAAGTCAGCGGGCAAACCGTGCATAAAACCGTTATAGCTTGTCACCCAGGACGCGGGACGGTCAAATACGTTAGTAGGAGTCCACACCGAGCCCGCTACGGCGGCGCTATTAAGCCATTGACGGACGGCGGATTGAGCGTAGTTATTGCTGCCGAAAATAGCGCGGTGCATATGGTTTACGTTAGGGCTGCTCCCGTTCGTTGTACCGAGGCTTGTACCCTCGGAGCCCTCCGTAAGAGTAACGGTTTCAAGTGCCGTTGTCGTAGTCTTATTTGCATAGCTTTTAACGCTTTTGCCCTCGAGGGTAGCGTTATAGGTCATAGCAAATACGAACTGACCGCCCACGGGGAGCGCCTTTGTAAGCTCAAATTGAAACGTTTTGCCGTTGTCGGCGGTGTACCAGGCTTGATTTGCAATCGTGATGTTATAAGTGCCCGCCGCGAGTTCCTGCTCTGCGTAATAGAAAGCCTCGGTCGCGTCGTACTGTACCGCCTTTTGCGCCCCGCTCGACAAGCTGTAAACGTTCTTTGTTTCAAGCGTCATTGTATGCGTGAGCTTATTATTTGCCGCTGTATGGTGGTCGTGCGCCCGTACAACCCATATAATATTTTGCGTAGTATCAGCGTCGAGGGTGGTAAACTCGTAACCAACGGGAAAGAGTTTCTCGCCAAGCCCGAGGCGGACGGCGTTTTTAATATCCTCCCAGGTATTAACCGCTGTAAGCGTGTCAATATGTACGGTCGTTTGTTCTCCCTCTCGGTTGGTAACGGTAATGTCCGCTCCTGTTGTCGTTTGCGTAGCGGAGATATTAACGTTTTCCGCGCCCTCCGCCGCCTCTGCCGCCTCGTTAGCTGCTGCCGCCGCAGAGTTAGCCGCTCCCGCTGCGGTATTCGCTGCGGAGGCTGCGCTATTTGCGTTCGTTTTTGCGGTGTTCGCACCACTTGCGGCGCTGTTTGCCGCTGACGCTGCCGAGGTTGCGTTTTGCGCGGCGGTATCAGCTCCGCCTGCCGCTGTTTCCGCTTTCGTTGCTGCTGCATTTGCTGCCGCTGCCGCAGAATTTGCAGAGCCTACGGAGGTTTCAACCTTGCCGAGCGCGTCAATTAACGCGGGGTATTCGTCGGAGCTTGCGGGTGCGTCGGGGTTATAAGCTGCTTGCTTGATTTCAATATAGAAAATTTGCGAGCTTAAAAGGGAGTTACCCTTGTAAAGCCCGATTTCCGCAACGGCAGTACCCGCGACGGCGAGCGTTTGCTCCGTGAGCTCGACTTTGATAACGCCATTTGCAATCGTTGCCGTTTTGAGCACGGTATGACCGTCGGGCTTTGTAAGCTGCAAGCGAGCAGTTACCCCGCTTTCGAGCGTGTAATCCTTGCCGCACTCGAGGGGTACAATTTCAACAAAGCGGCTCTCCTTGTCGTACTGCTTTGCAAAAATCGTAATAGGGAGTGTATCGCGTCCAAAGTCAAGCGCGATAGAGTGTGTAAGTTGCATATTGTTTCCTCCTTGCTTATTTCTCCGTCCAGGGAGTCCAGTTTGTATTAAGGATAAACGACCGTATATAAACCTTGCAGCCCGCCGCCGTTGCGGTGTAACGCTGAATAAGGTTAAAGCCGTCAGTTGCCGAGAGTACCTCGAGATAGCCCGCTCCGCCTGGCGGTGCGTTGCTTATTCCGCTTGTTGTAGGTGCAAAGAAAATACCGCCGTTTTTGTAGTTGTTAAAGTCGCCCTCGACGTGCCCTGCATATCCCAGGACTATAACTCCGTTTGCGGCTATATTGCCGTCAACGTCGAGCGCCTGGGTTGGCTCTCGCTTATTTATGCCTACTTTTTTTCGGCGGAATGATATTAAGGGTGTGCCCTGCGATACGGTTATTGTTGCCGTGTCGCCCGTTAGGTTATCGTAAACACAAAACCGCACATACCAGGAGTAATTAGCGTCCAGGCTTAACCATTCGTCCGACGTGAACGTAAAGCCGCTGTCGGTAAATGTTGCAAAGCTCGTTATATCGGTCAAAGAGCTATAAGCGCTCGCGTCTGTCCTCTTATACTGATAATAGAGCTTTCGCAGCGTGTTTTTATTGACGTTATTAACCTTAACGGGTGTAATATCTCCCTCGAGGGTTACTTGCGTTACGTCCTCAACCTCGTTTACGCGCCGCATAATTGCGGTTGTTATGTCTATGCTTTCATAGGCTATAACCGTAATGTTTACCGTAGCCGAGGAAGTGTAGCCGCGGCTGTCGATTGTGGTAACGATTATAGGCACCGTCCCCGAGGTGTATATCTTGCCGACGTTCAGCGTTACGGTTGTGCTTGAGGCTGTCGAGCCGCCCGCCGAAACAGAATAGCTCGAAATGGTAGCGCCGTTTTTGGCTGTTGCCGCTGACGCGATAACTTGCAGCGTTGATACTGACTGTATCAAAATTTGATTATTTCCCGTAACTCCCGCCGCGGTGGTGTTCGTGTCCTTATAGGTAAACCCCGAAAATGTCGGCGCGGAGTTTGCCGCGGTCGTTTGTACCGTTGCCGTTTTGGTTGAGGTGCTCCCGATTTGTGAGGAGCCGCTGAAAGTCGAAAGCTCAAACGTGCCTATAAAGCTCTTTTTTGCCGCCATATCCGCGAGGATAGACGAGCGCTGCGCCGCTGTAAGGGTAATTGTATTTGAGCCGTTCGAGAGTGAAAGCCCCGTAAGGGTTAAAACTGTCGTACTGCCGTCTTTTAATACGAGCTTGTGTTTGTAGCTCGTATCGTAAACGGTAGCCGAAAGCGTTATTTTTGCCGTTGCATTATCTGCCGTTAATGCGCTTACAGAGGAGAGCACCGAGCCGCCGAGCGTTTTAATAGTGGTTTTACCCGAGTACCCGTCTACGCCGTTGTATGACTTTCTCGCGCACGCTTGAACAGTATACGAGGTGTTAGGCGAAAGCCCCGTTACGGTTGTTTCTTTATTTGCTCCGCTTGAGGAGTTAAACTCCACCCACGAGGAGCCGCCATTAAGTGAATACCACCACTTGTTAGCAGTTGCCGAGGAGGAAGCTGCTATTTTAATAGAGTTAGCCGTAATGTTTGATACATTAACACTCACGTTCGGGGCTGCACGGTCAATATTTGTAAGCGTCATATTTCCGCCGTACTCGGCGGCAGCCGAAATATAAACTCTCGTAGAAAAGCCTACGGATATACTTTTCTTACCGTCCGAGTTGTGATAAACCGTAAGACTGCCGCTTGTTGAGCCTTTGGCAGCAGGAAATACCTTGCTGCTCCAAGAGGTAGCGCCTTTATCATAAACAACGGTGCCGTTTATAGTTATCTTTGTCGGCGCAATGGAGTAATAGTTTACAGCGCCTCCGATAGATTGCAACGTCCAATTAAGAGTTGAGTAATTGCCCTTTGCGTCTATCGACTCCGTTATAGTGAGCTGCAAATACCTGCCGTCGTATGTATTGCTTACCCAGGTAGCCATAGCGTTACCTCCTTAATCAAGCAGTACAAAGTTAAGCCCGTCCGTATGAGGCACAAACTTTCCTTTGCCTATTGTCAGCTCGTCCGTAACCTCTGTTTTACGCAATGTTGTTAAGTCCTTATTAACCGTCAACACGATATTTCCCGCGTGCTTTACGGCAAACTGCGTATTGTCTATTATGGTTTCGGTCGAGCTTTCCGAGTTTGTAATGTTAATTCCGTGTCGGTCTATCTTTACGTTTGTGGTATATATTTCGTTCGGGGCGGGGCTCCAATGCGTTTTTTGCTCGCCCTCCACTAACATAAAGTCCGCTACGTAAAGATAATAACCTGTTGTCCCCGCCGTGAGAGTTACGGTATCGCCCGAGGCGGTAAAGGTCAGCGCGTAATCCGTCCAGGAGCCCGAGGCTTGCGTATCGAAAATATAAGTATCGTTTCCGCCGTTATTGAGCAGCGCGTAGCACCTATTGCTCGTCGCTGCACGGGCGCGGAAAGTGAGCGTATATTTCTTGCCGCGCAGTACGGTTATCTCCTGCGACAACGTAGCAATACGCAGCCGAAAGAGAGAGCCCGAGGAGGTGTTGTTGATAGCCTCCGCTGTTTGCTGTGCTACGACGGAGCCCGAATAGCTCCAATCGTCCGAAACGCCGTTTAAGCCGCTCGAATTGCGGATATTGTTAATTCCGCCCGTTGTCTTTGACGTGTAGGACAGCGTAAGGCTTTCCACCGTCTGCCGCAGTTGTGAAACGGTCGTTTCGAGCGTTTCCACGTCGCCCGTTAATACGGTTTGAACGCTCGTTATAAGGCTTAATAACTGCTCGTCGGCGGCGACAAAGGCTTGCTCTATGCTGCTTGCGGTTTCTCCGATTTCGTTTGTTACCTCGGCTTTGTAGTGCTGCGAGATAGCCGAGCTTTGCACGCTGTCCGCTTGCAGCAGCGCGCCGTTGAGAATACCCGCGGATATAAAATCCGCAACGATTGCCCCGTCCATAGTCATAGCGAGCGAATACTCGCCGTTATATCCCGTCGAGGAATACCCGAGCCCGCCGCTATTCCAACGCCATACATTAACCGCCTCGTCTATTGTCGGCGTGTCGAGTATGAGTATTTCCTGTGGCTTTTCTGCGGGGTTTAGGACAACGTAGCCTCCCGAATGTCCCGTAATAAGGCTCGTAGCGTTAGCTATTGCCTTTTTGAGCTGTTCGGTAGCCTCCGCTTGTCCCTTTTTAACGGAGCTTTTGATTTCTTGTATTGCCTCTTGCTGCTTGTTTACGGTGTTTGCAAACGAGCTTTTAGCGTCGCCCAGGGTAACGCTCTCGTATTTCTCTTGCAGAGAGTTATATACGGTTTTAATAACCTTTGACGTAGCCGCTACGCCGAGCTTTGAAAAACGCACGGTAACGGTGTCGCAGAGCTTAACCCTCTCAAGCGGCGCAATGTTTTTATATTCCTCCGTCTGCCAAAGCTGCACGAAAGAAACGGTAATATTAACTTTTGGTGTGCCGAGGTCTGCCGCCGCAGCGTATGCGGTGGCTTTGGCTCGCAGCTTTTCCTCGGTTATTTCCTCGTTATCTCCGAAACGGTCGGAAAAGTCCATAATAAAGGCTTTATAATGTCCTATGTCCTCCGCCTCGGTAAGCGGTATAACCTTTTCGGCAAGGTAAACGTACTTTTCCTCGGAGTTGCCGCTTTCGTCCTGGACGGTATATACCGCATACGGCATTAAATGCGTATAGCACTCCGCTATATTGCTTTCCTGTTTTAGGTCTTTAAGGTTTTTACCGTACTCGATAATTACGCCGTTATCCTTGCCGCGGTGCAAATAGAGCTTTACTGTAAAATTGTCAAACTCATACTCGCCGCCCCAAACGTCGAGCAAAGAGCCCGTTTGCCCTCCGAGGAGTGCCCGCACCGAGCACGGCGTTAATATTTCCGTGCTGTTCAGCGTCGATATATTGCTATACGCTGTGAACGGGCACGGGAGAGCTGCTCCCTCGATAGCTTTTGTTAAAGCCATTTGCGGGGTTGCGTTCTTTACCGAAAAGCCGAGCAGCGGTATACCGTTAAGGTCGTAGGAGATATGCTCCGCCGAATATGTAACGATACCGTTTATAGGTTTCGAGCTCTTATAAATGCGGAATAACTGCGGCTCGCTCGTTTCGTTGGCTTTTGCTTTTATAATCGCGCCCTCTGTAATTTCGGAGTAAAAGCGTCCCGTAATAGGGTATTGCAGCGAAAGCTCATAGCTGCCGTTGCGCTCCTCCGTTACGGTCGCTTTTACAGCCTCGGAGAGCAGCCCCACGCCGTTATGAGTAAAGGTTGTTTCGCTTTTGTTGTAGAGTGCGGGTATCATAAGCAGCACCACCTCGGCACGATTTCAAGCCGCGTAACGTTTCCCGTCCAGGCAATAACGTTTTTGCCAGGGGCGAGCGTCGGAAAGCCCGCTCCCGTCATTTTGTTATTTTTGGCTACGGTGCCCTTGTAGGCGTTCATAGCCTCGGAGTCTATCTCTATATACTCGTCTATATCCGAAAATGTAAACGAGGCATTATTGATAGTGAGCGTTACCGTGCCGCTGCCCGTTATTTTGATATACGGGGACGACGGGAAAAACTCGGCATTATACAAAGAGCCGCCCGCCGTGAATACAACGGGGGTTTGCCCCTCAAACGAATACTTAAACGGCTTACAGCTAAAAGAGAGCGAGAGCGCACCCGTTTCGCGGAGCTCCTGCTCTATATCCACTTCGTCGTTATAAGAGGCAAGGCGGAAGTATTTACCGTCGTAGCTGTCCCACAAGCGGAAATACCCCGCCTCGGAGAGCAGCCAACCCTTTATTTGATGTGCGAGCAACGCAAAGCTGCGGTCTGTCGTATTGAGCAACGATAGCTTATACGGAATAGTGATGTTTTTATAGCGCCCGTTGTCGGTCAAGAGGTCGCCGCTGCGCCCTGGCACGCTCGTATATGTTACGTCCCTCGCCGCTCCCTTGTAAGAGCTTTTCTCCGAAATGAGCAAAGCATACTCGAGGGAGCTATGCTCACGAAACATTAAAAACGGTAATTTTTCCATTACGCAAATACAACTCCCTTTCGTCTTATTTTCTCCTCTATAAGCTCGAGCAGCAGCTCAACAAAAGAGTTTACGTCGTCGGGGTTTTCAGCCTTGAGGCTGTCAATGTAAATTGACTTTTCGCCGAACTCGATTTTTATTACATACTTGCCCTCGGCGTTGTCTGTGCTCTTTTCTGCTTTTTGGAGGTTGGTATAATCTTTGTTTTCGCTTGCGGTCAGCACGCGCTCGCCTTTATGGAGGAGTGCGGGGTATTCGTCATACGGTACGTATTCCATACCGATACGGAGACGGGATATTTCCTTTATGTTTAACCCTTTGCCGCCGATACCTGGCACCCAGTCGGGTATTTTGATTTTATTAAGCCCTCGGATAAAGACGTTAAGCCCGTCGATAATCCAGTTTATAGGCACCTTAAAGGCGTTTTTGATACCCTCAAATATGTTTGAAAATATCTTTACTACTGCGTCCCAGGCTCCGCGCCAGTTACCCGTAAAAACGTTCTTTACAAAGTCGATAATACCCGAGAAAACGTTTTTAATGTTGCCTACTACTTTTCCGATACCCTCAAACGCGCCCTTAAATACCGTATTCAATACGTCCGCCACAACCCCGAGCGCCGCTTTAAGCGGTGTAAGAGCCTTACTTATAAGCCCCGTAAAAAGACTGATAAGCGGCGGGAGAATAAGGTTAAGCAAGTCGAGCAAAGGCTCGAGGAGCGTAAACAAAAGCTCAAGTATCGGCTTGAGAATAGGAGCTATAAGTTCTATAAGGCTTATAATTACGGGCAATACCGCCTCGAGCAGACTTGTTAATATAGGCATAAGCTGATTAAGTAAGTCCGTGAGTATCGGTAATATCATTTCCACGATTTCCAAAATAGGCGGTATAATCGTTTCAATTAACGTAGTGATTACGGGCAATATCGCCTCGATAATCTGCACTAAAAGCGGCATAACCGTATTTATGAGGTTAATTAAAACGGGTAGGATTGCCTGGATTATTTGCAAAATCGGAGGGAGCAATAGCTGTATAAGCTCAATTATTACGGGGAGCACCGCTTGTATAATCTCAATGAGAGGCGGCAAGAGCGCTTGTAATAGCTGAATAATAACGGGTAATACCGTGTTAAGGATTTCCGTTATTAAAGGCATAAGCCCCTCTATGAGCTGTACGGCAATAGGCAAAATCTGTTGTACTATTTGAATTAAAAACGGCACGAGCTGCTGTATGAGATTGATTATTACGGGCAGAATAGCCGTAATAATAGACTCAATCGGCGGCAGTAATGAGCTTATTAAGTCCATAAGCACTGGGAATAGGGTTTGTATCAGCTCAAACAGCGGGGGTATAAGCCGCTCGAAAACCTCGGTAATAATCGGCGTAAGTTTTGCAAACATACTTTGTATCGTAGGCATTGCCGATACGATAAGGTCTGCAAACTGCTTTACGATAGGAATAACCGCCGAGCCTATCGAGTTAAATATACCCATAAAGGCAGTTTTTACACGGTCGATACTGTCGCCAAGCTCTGCGCCCGCCTCCACCATATCGCCGCTCATTACTCCGCCCAAGTCCTCGCACTCTTGTTTCCAGGCGGCTATACCCTTGGAGCCCTCCGCGAGCAACGGCGCAAGGTCTGCGTAACTTTTCCCGAAAATGTCGTTGGCAAGTGCGTTACGGGTGGTTTCGTCCTCCATATCCGCAAGCTTTGCTATAACCTCATTGAAAGCGTCACCCGAGTTTCCGATTTTGGATATATCTACTCCGAGTCTTTGGTAAGCCTCCGACATAGACTTGCTGCCGTCCTTTGCGTCGGAAAAAGCCTTTTGCTGCTTTACCATTAACGCCTCGAGCTTTGAGGTTTCCATACCTCCGAGCTTTGCGGCATACGCCCATTTTTGGTATTCCTCCGCCGAGGTGCCTACTTTCTTTGCCGCGTCGTCGATAGCGCCCGCCGTGTCCGCTACGTCGGTTGCCATTTTATAAGCAGCTGTGCCGAGAGCAGCCGCTCCCGTTACAACCGCCGTACCTACTGCGGCGGCACCTTTAGCGATTGACGAAAAAGAAACGCCAACCTCTTTACTGCTTTTCTCGGCTTTTTTCGTGGTTGTATCTATGCTTTTATCGGCGTTTGTATTGTCGATAAGGATTTCTCCGAAAACCGAAAAAATACTTGCCATAGGTTAGCCTCCTTTCCGTCTGTCAGCCTCGATTATCGGCGCAAACTCCGCCGTTATGTCGTCCGCTGACTTTTCCTTTTTCGGTGCGGGCGGAGGCACTTCCGAAAACGTTTGATTTATAAACGTTTCGTAGTCCATAGCCTCCGAGCCTTGCAGCTTTGCAAGGGCATAATTTGCAAGCCATAGGGGGAAAAGCCTTTTTTCCTGTTCGGCTTTTTCGAGCCGTTTTTCCTCCTCGGTTGCAAAAGAAAGCAGCCCACCGAGAGCCGCAAGCGGTAGACTCTCGATAAGCTGCCAGTCATAATATTTGTGTAAGAGTGTTAGGTTTCTTGCCCTGCTTTTTTCCGCAAGGCACGCTTGAAAAAACTTCTCACGCCCTCATCGTTGACGAGCTCGTTAATGACCTCCGCTGCGTCGAGTTTCTGCGCCTCTGCGACGCTGATACCCTTATATGCAGCTACAAGCGGCGGGAGGTCGTCGGCAATCTTGCCGAGCTGCGGTGTAATTTCCGCGAGCACCTCGCAAGCAAGTACGCCGACCTTTTCTTTTGAAAGTTTCTTGAGAGCGTCTTTTGCGTCCTCTGCGTCTTTCGGCTCCTCGAAAATATCAAGGTTTTTCAGCATAGGGATAATAGGCTTAATATCGAGCTTTCCTACGATTTTAAGCATAATAGGCATAGTTCCGATTGTAAGCATAGTTTGGCTCCTCCTTAAATTCGATTATTACTTGCTTACGGCTTTTCCTGTGCCGTCTGTGGCTTGAGTCTGCGCTGTCTTTTCGCTCATATCGGGAGCTTGTGCAATCTCCGTAACCGCCCACAAGTCGCCGTCGAGGTCGCTATGCTTGTAGTGCGCCAAAAACTCGAGCGCGAGCTCGCCCTCCGCTTTCTGCACCGCCTTAACATTAAAGCCTGTTTCGTGCATAGCGTTGTATATTGTGATTTTCTTATACTTGCCGCCGATTGTTTTAGCGAACATAGTAACGTTTTTAAGGTACTTATCCGCTCCGATAACGCCCGTAGGCGGGTTTTTAATGGTCTTTCCGTCGTCTGCCGCAATCGTGCAAGTCGGAATTGCAAGCGCGAGGTTTTCCTGGCTCATACAAAGTGTAGTTACCTTGAGGGACGCGCCCTGCTCCTCGATAACCTGGGTGCCCGTTGTCTTTCCGTGTCGTCCGTCAAATTCAATATCGCGGACGGTAACGGTCGCGGCAAACTCTCCGCCGCCCCTGGTGGGAGCGAGCAGCCGCTCGTCGGTTTCCCCGTAATTGAGGAAAATAACGCCCTCGTCGATTTGGATTGACTCAATCTGCTTTGTAGTAAGATTGGTAATCATATCTTTATTGCCTCCTAATTGTAAAAAGTTCGAGCCGACATAGATAAACGCCTATGCGCTATATCGTATTCGCTGTCGGCAATAGCGTTTTGATTGTCAAAGCCGATATGCGCGGCGAAAACGCCGCTTTCGGCAATTACGGCACCCGTAAGCTCATTACGGAGTGTGTCGCATAAGCTCTCGAGCTGCTCGGTCGCGGTCGGCTGTTTCTCGTCTACCCATATATCGAGATAGAAAGAGGCAAGGTCGCCCGCGGCGAGGTCAATAATATTAACTCCGTTAATGACCGCATACGGAAATACTGCGTCTTTCGACGGTGCCTCCTCGTAATAGGTCGTGAGGATTTTATTAACCCGCTCCCGCAGAGCTTTAATAAGCGCCGTTGTATTTGCTGCCATAGGCAACGCCTCCTCTCTGCGTCAATCGTCCGCAACCAGGGCTTGACATATAAGCTCGAGGCACTCGTTTTTTACGGGATATGTGCGGATAACGCGGTACATTGTCCCGTCATACTCAAAGTGTCCCTCTCGCGCATAGTCGCAAGCCTTAATTTCTACGCAAAGCTCGGGGCGGTAGCCCTGGGCTTGTGCCTGGTAAAATTCGTTTCGCTTAACGCCCTTTTCATTGCAGAAAACCTCTTTTTTCTCGAAAGTCTTAAAAGGTTTTCCGAGAGAGTCGAGCGTTTCTTTTTCCGAGCACAAATACCCGATTTCTCGCCATAACATAACTACGCCTCCTCGGTATATTCACTCGAAAGCATTAAATGCCGCTTGAGCATACCGTAGCTCTCGCGGTACTTGTCGCCGTCTGCGTTATCGAGTCCAAACTCCGCTTTGACATAAACGACGATAGCCCGCTTTATAAGTGCGTCGCTTTCGTCGTTTACTTTCTTTTCGGAGATACCGCCTAATAGGAGGTCGGCTCTTGCCGCTCCTATTAGGTCGGTAATTTCCGCGTCAAAACGTGTATGGTTAATGCGTAGATACTGGCGAATACCCGCTACGTACTGCATTGAAATATCCGCCATTGTTCAGCCCTCCGTTAAGCCGTAGCCTTTACGATTTTAACGAAAGCCTCGGTCGCCTGCACCTTGCCGTCGAACATAGCGCAGCCGAGGAAGTCGTAGGCGTTCTCGCGGGTTACAAACTGCGAGGTAATCGTAACGTCCTCGGGCATATTGCCGATGTAGCCTCTGTAAAGGTTGCCGAGGATAGCCTCGTGCGCGGTCATACGGTCGTCGAAGTTCACGGGGTAGCCCATAACGCGGTATACTCCGTTGTCCTCGGTAACGATATTGTCCTTTGAGTTGTTCATAAGCGGGTGAAAGTCGGTAAAGAAAGTCGATTTCGACATAAGCCACTCCGCGCCGTTGTCATAGCCGCCGTTAAGCAGCGCAACGGCACCCTGCACGTTTGCGGCAGAAAGAGAGGCGGTTTTTCCAACCGTTACGGAGTTTGTAGCGCCCCAGGTAATGGCGTTGATACCCTGCGCCTCGTTTGTACCCGTGCCGAAAATAATCAGCTTACCGATTTTCTCGGCAATCTTACGGGCAATCTTATTAACGAGCCAGGACTCGAAAGCGTCAATCGCCATTTTTTCAACGGACTTTGAAATAGTAACGAGCTTTGTAACCTCGTAGGCAGAAAGCGTAACGCTCGAGAGAGTGTCGCCGTCTGCGGTAATGGTTGCGCCCTCGGTATGTACCGCCGCGTCTGCGGTAGTTCCCTCTGCGGGCACCTTTACGCCGCCAGGGACGCGCAAAAGGTCGATTTTGTCGAGCAGCGGGCAATACTGGTTGACCTTTTCAATGATTTTATTCTGCGTCACGGTCGGAATAACCGCGCCCGCGGAGGAGGTACCAGTAGTGAGTGCTCGCTGTTCGTTTTCGGTAAGGTCAAGTCCTCTAACGTGCTTGAGCCAGGCGGAGCGATACTCCTTGTCCTGGTCGAAATTGTCCGCAGAGCGATTGTTGATAGGGTTAGGCACTTCATTTACGGGAACGGTGCCCGCTCCGATACCCTCGATAACCGCTTTTCTCTTTTCGAGGTTGGTATATTCCTCGTCAAGCTCGCGGAGCTCCTTTTCGATAGCGTCGAGGTCTGCTTTTGCGTCGGTTTCCAGTACGCCGCGCAGTTCTACCTTGCGGCTGCGGATTTCTGCCATTCTCTTAATAAGTTCTTTCATAGTGATTTACTCCTTTTTTGATTTTTTAACAGTAGGTTTTTGCTGTCAGCATTTGACGGCGGCGGCGCTGCTCCTGCTCCTTAAACTCTTTCTCGTGCTCCGCGGAGAAAAAATCCCTTGCCGTAGTAATGCTCGTTTCGTTGTATGCGGCAAAATCCACCGCCGAAACGTCGTACAGCTTTTTAATTTTAGTTATCGTCCGAGTGTGTGTTTCGCGGTCATAGCTGCACTCACGCACAACGAACGAAAAACTCATTTTGTCAACGCGGCGTTTTTGAATATCTCGGTGTAAATTGCGGTGCCGCTCGTCCTCTTTGTCGAGGAAAGCCGCAATATCGAGCCCTCGCTCCGTGATGTTGTAAGTGAGGGAATTATTACGGGTGCGGGCGTATACGGTAGAGTCGTTCTGCCCGTGATTTCGGTTAAAGATAAAATCGCTCATATCGCAGCTGTCAAGCGCGCCGCGGGCGATAACTTCTTTATACTCGATACCGTCCTCCTCAAAAAGCACGGTAGGGGTATCAAAGACAATAGGCGTACCTCGGAGCACGAGCTCGTCGGCGTTGTTTTCGTCGGGAAGTGTAAACGGCTCCGCCGCTCTGTATTCCCGCTCGTTCGGTTTATATGGCATTATGTTTCCTCCTCGTCTTTCTTGTCGTCGGGTGCCGCAGTAGGTGCGGTGCCCTCTCCGTCGTCGTTGCCGCCCTCGGGCGGCTCCTCTTTCTTTGTGTCGGTGCCTAACTGGTACTCGTCGGCTTTGTTTGCGTTTACGACGTTAAGCGTCTGTACGCGGCGCTTGCCCTCCTCGCCGCCGATAGGCGGATAGCCGAGCGTTGTTAATGCCTGGTCGAGCATTAAGCCGCCAATATCGGACAAGTATTTTACAACGGCGAGTTTGTCGCTCGTCCTTGCAAATTGCAGCTTGTTACCCTCTACGGTTATTTCGTTGCCGTAGCCGCGCTCCTTTTTGGAAAAAATGCAGTTTGTGAGCGCCTGGGCGAGCTGTACGTAAAATGGCTTGATTTCGCCGTCGTAAAAGTCCTCCTCTTGCTCGGGTGTGGCTTTGTTTTGCACGATAGCGTCATTTGTGCCGAGGTAGTCGTATATCTCGTCTTTGATATACTGCAACTGTCCCGTAGGTAACGGCGTTTGCTTGTCAGTAATCGGGGTGTAATCGTACTTGTTATCCGTAACGATAACGCCCGCTCCGTTGCTTTCCATTTTGAGGTTGTCCCGTATAAAATCGTCGCGGCGGCGGTTTAAGTCCTCGTTTTTTGTGGAGGCTTGCACTTTCAAAATGCCGCGCACAACCGCTACGAGTTCGGCAAACTTGCTCATACTTTGGTTAAAGGTGTTTGCCGTTTTCAAAACGGGCATAAGCGCTCCGTTATCGGAGCCGAAAACGTCGTTATCTGCAAACATTGAGCCGATATGCACCAAGTCCGCATACGGGAAAATGTACGATTTCCCGTTATTAAAGCGAAATTTACAAAACAGCTCGCCCTCGTGGTCGAGTAAGGTAATCTCCTGGGCGTTGATATTATAAATTGCCTCGAGTCTGCCCGTCGCCTCATTCCATACGGGATATGCAAACGCGTTGTTATATAGCTTGTACTGCGCCGCCAGGCGGTAATAGAATTTATAAGCCGTTGTCGTCGGGTTAGGCTTAAACTGTAAAATGTTGTTGTATGTGCTGCTCTCTACGTCAAGCACCTTTCCGTCGCCGCGTCTAATGTGCCGCGGCTGTACCGTCGCCGCGCGGCGTGCGAAAGAATGGACGGCAGCTCGCACCATATTAACCTCCCAGGCATTGCCCGAGAATGGTACAAAATTTGATTGATAGGAATTTAAGAGCTTGTACTCGGTATAGCCGTCTGTTTTCTGCGGCTTTTTCCCGAATATAGCCTCAAAAAGCCCTCGTCTTTCTTTCATTGTGTCACCCCACGTTATACATATAGTCGTCAAAGTATTTGACGTAGATAACCCACGCGTTAAGCAGCGATACCGCGCCGTCTATGCGGCGTTTATCGGTTATCTTAACGGGTTGGATATTGTTTAAGCCGCTTTTCTTAACGGCGGTATTTGATAGGCACCAAAGCAAAATAGGGTTATTGTTGTAATTAACTATTTTGTCGGTAAGAGCCGCTCCCATTTCACGCATAGGTTGACTCCAAGTGAAAGCGCCTTGAGCTACGGGCTCCATAGTAAAGCCGTTGCTTTTCATTTCCTCCACCCAGTAGCCCGCGAGCGCGCGGTCATAGCCGACCTTGAAAGCGTCTATTTTATGCTCGTCGCGCATTTGCACAAACCACGCCGTTACGTCGGAGAAGTTTACGCGGCTGCCCTCGCATATCGTAAGCAAGCCCCGCTCCGCCCATATCCGATAGGGTGCCTCGTTTGTGTTTTTCTCCTCGAGGTGCTCAACGCGGGCTTGTGGTAAAAAATACTGCTGCAAAACGTAAACCGTTTTGTCGTTCGGCTTGCGTATAAGCAGCGTTGCCGCTGTAAGGTCGGTTGTAGCCGAGAGGTCGCAACCGCCGATAGCGTAGGTATTGTAAACGTCGTCAATAGCAAACGTCGCCGCGTTTTTAATCTGCTCAAAGGAAAGCCATACGGCGCTTTCATTTTCTCGTATGTTAAAATCCTTGCATAGAACGCCTGGTAAGTCTGCGGGCGAGTTTTTCGCCCTCTCAACAAAGTTAGCGAGCGTTTTATACTGCTTGATTTTCCCGAGCCCTGGATTAGCTTTAATCCACATTTGCGGATTAGTCCACTCGTCGCGGCTGTCGAGCTCGTAGAGTATCGGCAAAAAGGTATCGTCTTTTTTCTTACCGTCCGCAAGGTCTGCGGCAAGCTCGTACATATTGTCGAAAATGCACTCGCGCACGGTGCCCGCGGTCGTTATCATAACAACGAGAGGCTGACGGCGCGACGAGGTAGACTGTTTCATAACCTCGTACAAATTGCGGTCGCGGATTGCGTGCAGCTCGTCGATTATAACGGCGTGAGAGTTTAAGCCGTCCAAAGTGTTGGAGTCCGACGCGAGCGCCTCAAAGATAGAGGAGGTCGCGGGAAAATAAATATCATTTCTGCGCTTTTTGACAACCGCCCGCAGCTCGGGCGACTGCTTAACCATATTGACAGCCTCGGTCAATACCTTTTTTGCCTGGTCTTTTTTTGTCGCAACGGAGTATATCTCCGCCGCGCCCTCATAATCTGCAATGAGCATATAAAGGGCAATGCCCGAAAGCAACGTAGACTTGCCGTTTTTTCGTCCGCATAAAAACATTGTTTCACGGAAACGGCGGTAGCCCGTTTCTTTTTCGAGCCAACCGAAAAGCAGTTGTATGTATGCTTTTTGGAATAGCTCAAGCTCAAGCGGCGCGCCTATGGTGCCCTGGGACTGCTTACAAAATGTTTCGATAAACAAAATAGGACGCTCGCCCGTTTCCTCGTCGAAATAATACGGCGAGTCGTCGTTAGCTGCGTCCATTTCGGCAACGAGCCGCGAGTAAACAGCTCTAACCCGCTTACTCGTTACTATGTCGCCGCACTCTATGCGGCGGTAGTATTCTTTTACCCAATTCAACCCGATTTTGCCGCCCTGCTCGGTTTGGTTGCAAACATCATAAGCGCCTGTCCCGCTGCCTCTGCGTCTGCGTTCGGCAGTAGGTCGTTGAGCTGTTTTAAGGTGGCGTTGTAGTTCTTAACCATAGCGTTATACGGCTGTAATAACGGGTGCGCTCGCTCGATAGTGTAGGAGCCCTGCGGCATTTTAACTACGAGCCCGTCCTCGTTAATTTTTTCCTCCATATCCTCGAGAGAAACGAGCATATAGGCGGCTCTTTCCATTAGTTTTTTTGCAATTTCGAGCTTATCTTTCGGCAGATTTTTATACAATTTCTTAATTCTGTTCTGCTCTTTTTTCTGTCGCGCATATAATGTATCGTCCACGCTGTTTCTCCTTTCTTTCGTCTGTAAGGGTAGGGGGGGTTATACACGCCTGGGGCGGTCATAAAAGGGGCTTAAACACGGTTCATTAAAAGGCATATAGCTTTTTTTAAGTGGGGGGTGTAGCAGTGAAATTTTTTACAGAGGAATTGCTGCTCTCTGCCGCTGCGTGTACCTCGATTGCTACAACGTTAATCGCGCAGAGAATAATTTTCCCGCCGCCCACAAGCTCGAGAATAACGGTGCCCTCCTCGAGCGCCTCGGCTACTCTGTCCTCGAAGTTATCAGCCGTAGCCTTGACCTGGAACGTAACTGCTCCGTTCTGCGTATATACTACGAGCTCGCATACATCAGCTCCCATACTTACCCTCCTTTTCTACGAGGTTTCCCTCGGAGTCAAACATAAGCCCGCTTGCTGTCGGTAGCTGTCCCTCGTGTTCTATGGCGTGACATTCACGGCATAGCAACTCGAGGTTATCCTCCGATAGTGTGATAGCGGGATTGTTTATATTCTGCGGCGTTAAATATATTTTGTGGTGGACTATTGCGCCCGCCTTACCGCAGCGAACGCATAAGCCCATATCGCGCTTGTATATATATTCCCTGGTATCGCGCCAGGCTTTGCTTAAATAAAACGCCTTTGCGAAATCTTGCATATAACAGCGTCCCGCCCTCTCCGCCGTATAGTGAGTTATATTTGCTCCCGATACAACGACAAAGCGAGCAGCTATAAGCCGCCCGCCTTACCGTCTATTTCTACGGTATCAGTTTAGCACGGCTTAAAGCAAGTTTCTATACGGCTTTATTTCGATTGCCTAAATTGAGCCCAGGGCAGAGCCGCCGAAGTAGAGCAAAGCAAACTCCGCTACGGCGCGGTTACGGAGGTCATAAACGGTGCTTAATGACTGTATGTATAGCTCCTCCATAACTGCCTCTTTCGGCTTTTTTTCGAGGTACCACAAAACGACGAGCTTTTTATACTCGTCTTTCAGTTGGTCGATAATGCCCTTAATCTCTGCGAGCTTACGCTGCGTTTCCGCAATATTGCGTGAGCACTCGGTAAGCTCTAAAAGCTCGTTAAGAGTGTCGCTCACGTAATGCGAGTCCGTAAACGGTTTGCCGTAATCAATCGCGCCAGGCTCCCGAGGAGCCCCGCTTTCTATCAGCCTATCGCGCCTACGTTGTAAATTCTCCAATGCCCGCTCGAGAGTAGGGACAGAGGAGAGCACTTGCTCCGCTGCCTTAAAGTAATTCATAGTTTTACCTCCGTTAAAAAGTTACGCATATATTCAGCACCGCCGCAGCGAGCCAGTATACGCCCTTTTTGTAGTCCTTGCCGATAAAGCACATAACAGCCGCTCCCACGTCAAGCGCTATAAGGACGGCGGGAAAGATATACATTGACATTTTCTTTTTCTCCTCTCGTTTTTGCGTCATAGTTTCCCTCGCTTTCTGCTCCGTTTCGGAGCGGGCTTTTTATACATACGGACGGTTATATAATAGCCGCCGTTGATTTCATTGTAATACGGCTTGCAGTCTGCCAGGGCGTAGCCCTCATAAAGACGCTCAAGCTCTGCGCGGTTGTCGTTGCCGCTGTTTCCAAACTCGCGTATTTTGTACTGCGGTATTCTGCCGTCGCGTTCGGACGTTTTCGGCTGCTCGAGGTTGCGGCTCGCGCTCCAACGCTTGCCGAGTATCGGGCTTTTTACGAGATATACCGCAATGCCCGTTATACCGAACTCGTCAAACTGTAACGGCTTTGCCGTCGTATAGCCTTTGCCCCATATTTCCGCAAGGGTGTTTATATCAACGCCGCCGCTCATAACGATATGGTGGTGCAGCCGCCCGTTTTCTTTTCCCACCTCGGTAACGGCAACGTATTTAAGCTCGGGCAAATTATGCTTTGCGCGGTAACGCTTAACGCGACGGAGGAAATTTTGCATTTGCCGTTGTGCGTTGTCGGGCGTTTCGGGGTAATTCTCGTCGCTATATGTTAAATCAAAGCGTATATCACGCTTTGTAAAATTCGTGTTCAGTAGGCGCGTGAGCTTTCTTTCGGCGTTACGTTGGTTTAATCGCTGCTGTGTTTCTGTTGTCGGTTTTCTTTTCTTGCTGCGCCCGCGCTGATATTCAAAAACGGGGAAAATATCGACCTCCAAAAACTCGCCGCATTTATGTATTTTTTCTCTGTATAGACAGCGCATAATTTTACCTCCGTTGTTTCCTTTTGGGGCTCTGCCCCAAGCCCCGAGGTTTAACGCTTTAGTTTTCCATAAGGGAATTTGTCGAGCGAGCATTTGCCGCTGATGACCTTTGAATTAACAAAATTGCGCTAAACTCAAAAGGTAATTGCATTTCAAAGCCAATAAAGGGGGAGAGAGGAGCAAGAGAGCGGCGGGACGGAGCCCGCCTTAAAGAGAGAGGCACCTCCTCTCTCCCCCTACTCTCCGCATTATTGAAAGCGTGGAAAACTCTACGAGTTTACACACTCTTTCAACAACGCTGCGAGCACCCCCTCACTCCTCCGCCTCTCTCCACACTCACAAAAAGAATATTTTTTTTGAGGGAGGACGGGTTTTATTTCCTCGGGGTGCCTTGTGCTCTGTTTTGGTCGTTAAGTTATTATCCATTACGAGCCCGAAATAGAGCCGCTCGCTCCGTGCTTAACTATTGACTTTTCGCTGCCGTTGTGCTATACTTATATATGTAGTTAATCGGTAGCACAAAGGCGCTACGGGGCTTATCAAGTTTGCGGCTTGATAAGCCCTTTTTATTTACTTCAAATATTGCCAACTCTGCGGGGCGCGTGTTAATCCGAAATCCGAGAGCGGGCGAGGTTTCGGAAAGCGTATAGGGTTGCTCACTACATAGACAGAAATGTCTTTGCCGCCTGCGTACTCTGTAAGTTGCTTTTCGGTTAAACACGCCGTGTATGCTATTCGATTTCTTGTTGCCGCCTCCTCGGGCGTGTTGCTTTTGTAGAGAGCTGCGCCGAAAGCGTTTGTTTTTATAATCGCCTTGCATATATAAAAGCCGATAACCGCTCCCGCGCCAGGGTGTAGCGTATTGTCTGCGCCTCTGTATGGGCGCTCGGTTTCGTATAGATATATAATGTATGGGAACCTTCCGCTTTTCGGGGCGGTCTTTCTTATTTCATAGCGTTTTACGCCATTAAGGATATTTTCGCCGTGCTCGTGGTGGATTGACTGAATTATTTTATTGTTCATTGCTGCCGCTCCTCTCTGCGGCGAATTTGTCCGCCTGGGCGAGCACCCGCTGCGAGGCGGTCGTTTCGTATACGCCTTTGTCCCAAAGTACCGAGGCTCCGTATTCGCCCATTTTGTACGCCATAACAACCTTTGAGCTGTCGTTGTACTTTTCAAAGAGCCCGCGGAGGATATATAAACCCGCTCGGATATTCTCGTAAGGGTTGAGCATATCGGTAACGCCGAGCTCCTCTTTGAGCCAATCGTTATTACAGTCTCTTATTTGCATTAAGCCGAAATCGTGCCCGTCCTGGCTTACCGCGGCGGCGTTAAACGAGGACTCGGAGAACATAAGCGACATTGCAAAGTCAAAGTCGATATAATAGGCGCGGCACATATAATATGTAAACTCTTGCAGTTCCTCCGAAAGCTCGCAATCGAGAGGGGTAAAACCCGCTGCGTCTTGTATGAGCATAAGCTCGCCGTTTTCTGTTACGCTTTTGCCGTCGCGTGTGCCGTAGGGCGGTTGCTCTTTTGCGTCATTCCCGCCGAGGGCTTGTATTCCTCCGACAATGAGCCCTCCTGCAATTCCTCCCACGAGGAATACACATATAATAAAGGTAATAAATTGCCGCTTACATTTTCCGCGAGCGGCTCTTTTGCTGTCGCTCGGAGCCGAGCTTGTCCTGTGCTGTCTGTTTCCGTTTGCCGAAGTCATAGCAAAGCCTCCTATTTCTTTTTATTTATAAATGTGAGCAAAACCAGGGTAGCGCAGATAATCGCCGTTATAATAATTGCGTTCATTGTTTAACCTCGCTTTCTGCGATTTTTGCCCGCTCGGGGCTTATGATTGAAATACTGTGCCCGCAATAGTCTGTAACCTCGGCGGAAATGTCAAGTTTTCCGTTGCGGTATCGGTAAATGATAGCCGAAACACACTTATATACAATTCCGCCGCTTTCTACGGGGCACCCGCTGACGAGAGCGGCTTTTAATTCCTCATTCGTCATACGGGCACCTCTCAACAAAACCAATCGTTAGCAAGTTCGAGTGCCTCCTCTTTAGCCTCTTTTTTTGCTTTGGCAGTTTTGCCCTCCACCGAGTCAATAACCGCTTTTGCTAAAATTTCCATACGGCAGCGCAAGCTCTCTATTTCTCGGGCGGTGTTGTTTTCGTAGCTATCTTTACTCTTTCGGAATTGCAAAAACTCCTCAAAGAGTCCCTCGGTCATTTCAACCGTTATTTTCATATTGCCAGGCGCGGGAATAGACATAGAGCCGTCTTTTTCGATTTTTATATGCTCCATAACGTCCTCTCTTTCTCGCCTCTATCGAGGCGGATTATTCAAAGATTTTAGGATTGAACAGACAAGCGGGGGCTACGCCGCTCCCGTAGTACGCAGTGCTGCCGTCCACTTCGCCCGAGGAGTTGACAATGCGCGCGCCGTTCGCGATGGACGGGTTGCAAGTCCAGGGCGTAAGCGTCCACCACCAATTATTAAAGCGCGGCGTAGACTCTCTGTATTTGCGGTAAAGGTCGCACGAGAGGAGGAAAACGTAATCCTCGGCGGTGCCGTAGTCTTTCATACCGTCGTCGGAGGTCAAGTCCGATACAAACGGGAGGAGGTCGCCGCGGTTGAATTGTTCGAGGTATTCTCCGTTAAGGTATTTACGGAGCGAGGAGGTGCGCCAGTCGTTTTTATTGCTTTCGTCGAGCGGCATTTCGTCCTTGAGCAATTCCGAAACAATAGCAAGTATGCCGCCCTGCTCCTCTCCGAGAGCGGTAAACTTAACGCCGTTATACTCGAATTGCTCGCCAGGTTTCGGAAATTTGATTTTATCTTTTTCCGCACCCGCTACGGAGTCGTCCTCGGTGTAGTCCTCCTCGATTTTCTCGGGCGTGAAAGTCCCGCCGAAAGCAAGAGCTAAAATTGCATTTGCTCTCTTTTGGTTGTCCTCTGCGTTTGTGCTGGTGGCTATATCGTCGCAAAGCGACTCAATAGCGCGTAAAATATTGTCGTTCATAACTTTTACTCCTTATCGTTATTAAAATCGGGGCTGCAATAGTCGAAATATTTACACCGTAAGCAACAATGCTTACAGTTTTTGCCTCTCGTAGTCCATAGCTTAAAGCGGGAGCAAAAGTCCCGCAGTTTTGCGTCGGCTGCTTGTTTGATTATGTAGCAGCGTTGCCGCCCCGCCGATATACGCGAGTAGCCGAGGCGCTCCCTCTCGCGTAATTCTTTACGCCTGTATTCTCGCACAGCTTGCCTCCTAAAACTTGTAAGCATTAACGAGCCGCTCGAGTTCCTCAAACAGAGGGGCGATAACTCGCTTGTTTTGCCTTGCGTTTATAAGCTGCTTACCGAGAGCATAAAAGGCGGCGAGCTCGCGCTCGGTGTCCTTTGCTTGCTCTACGAGCTTTCGGGCGCTCTTTACTTCCTGGCGTGCCGCTCTCATTTCGTCGTATTCTTTCGCTGTGAGTTGCACGCTTGCCGTAACGCCTTTAGGCTTGCCTCCGCCGCGGAGAACAAATAAGCGGTTGCGGGTTGCGTCCTGGGAACGGTTAAGCTCGTCCGAGAGCTCGGCAATGGTTTTCCGTTCCTTTTGGTAGCCGTTCAGTAACAGCTCGTCCTCCTCGGTAGTCCAGGCTCCCGTCTTAACTGCTGCCCGCTCGGGTGTAAATTCGTGTCCGCATTTCGGGCACTTAACAGCCTTGCACATCTACTACACCTCCTCGTATATATAATCAAATAATGACAACTGCTCGGCGGGTGGGTTTTCTATGTAATAGTCCACTTGCGCCTCTATTTCGTCGAAAGTTTCTCCGTACTTAAAACCGCGAGCTACGGTGTTTTCTACTTTTGATAGCAACTTGAGCTCCGCCCATAAGTCGGGGCGAGTGAGTTTTAGCTCGGCAAGCTCGGGTATTTTTTGATTAGGGCAAAACCAACAGCCGTCCCTCTTTCTTTGGGTGCCGTATGTAGGAGAGAGTAGGTTGTAGTTTTTGCATATTCGCAGCGCGCCCGCCTGCGGCACTTTTCGCTCTACCAGGAGCGAGCGTTGGTTTTTCCTTTTGAGCATACGCTCGATACGCTCGGGCTCGTCCGCGCATATACCCACGATTTCCTCGTATGGTATCTTTTTGCGGGTGTAGTTCTCGCGTATATAACGCCGTATAGGTGCCACTTTCTCCTCTTGCATAACGCAGGCACCGCCCATAAGGTACCCGTAGTATTTGCCTATGTTTTCGGGGTGCTTTTCGCTTTTCTGTCGGACTTTATAAAAATAGTGTAGGTAGTCCTTGTCCGAGGTTACTATTTTTACGGGATAACCCCAGGACTCAAAAAGCGGTTTAGCGTAATTAAATATCCAATCGAGCTTTTTAAGGCTGTCGCCATATATGCCCCTCTTTTTATCAAACCAAACGAGGCATATAATAATAAGGTCTATCGGTATTCCGAGCTCGTGAGCAAGTATTATTGTTGCTGTGCTATCCTTGCCGCCGCTCCAACTTATAATACGGACTTTTTCGGCGGTGCTCATAACGCCTTGAGCACATCATTTGTAATAGCCCGCTCGCTGTCAGCGGTAATACAAACTTTGCGCTTATGCCCGTTTTTATAGGTAATATTGCAATACTCCTCGGCGGTGCCGTCGTCGTATTCGTAGGAGAGGGACTCTACGCCGCTATCGAGCCGCTTAATAAAAGGCTGCAAGCTAAACTCGATAAAATCGCTTTTTTCGATATTCATACAGTACCTCCCTCAATTTGTTTTAACGGTTGCTCGTCCGATAACCCGCGCATAAGCGCGTGTAGTTTCTCGAGTTCCTCGAGGGTAAGCTCTGCTGCTTTTTCTCCCTCTTTTAAGTTTCCGAAAATGGCGTGTTTTTGAATAAAGGCGAGCAATAGAGCCTCTCGCTCCTTTTCCCACACTCTTTTATAAAAATCAAATAAAAACTCGATTTCTACTTTTTGGGCGGCGGTACATCTTACGCCGAGTGTTGTTTTGCATTTGCGCCCGCTCGCGGTATAACAAAGGTTAAAGAAAGAGCGGGAGTCGTCAGTAACCTTATATATTGTTTGTTTTAGGAGCTTTTCTTGCTCTTTGCCGTGGTATTCCAGGTGGTACTCGTTTACAGCTTGCTCGTCGAGTTCCTCGAGGGAAATTGCATACTTTTTAAGCAGCTTTTCGAGGATAGCCTGGGCTTGTACTTTTTCTCCGCCAACGCCACGCAGGGCGAGGGCGTATAGCTTTTTGAGGCGTTCTTTTTGGTCTGTCATTTTTTCGCCTCCTTAACCTTGAGCGGGCACCAACGCGGGCTCGTTTTGCCCGTAAAGAAATTGTCCGCCTTTACTTGTTCGCTTTGGTGGCAGCATATAAAGCCTACCGTTCCTTTTCGGGTGCCGTTTCTTTTGGTCGTTTTGATTGCGCTACAAGAAAACTCGCACCCGTCGCAATTTGGGTATTTGTTGCTCATAATAAAATCACTCCGTTTTATATGATATTTTGTTTTACTGCGCCGTGGTGGGCTTACGGTGCCCTCGGCGTTTAATACTGTCTTGTACGGTCTTTTGTGCAAGCTCGGCACTATAGCCGCTACGCCCGTTACCGTCGGGCTCACCCGTTCCGCCTCGCGTCATTTCTCTATAAATGGTTGCAAGGTGTACTCCAAGCTCGGAGGCAATGTCGGCGAGGCTTACGCCTGCTGCATAAAGAGCCTCAATGCTCTTTCTGTCCTCGTAGGTGAGGTATCGGCAAGTCATACGCGCTATACTCCTTTCTTTTCTCTGTAGGTGAGAGCAAGAAAGCGGAGGGCGCGCCCTCCGCTTTCTTATTCCCTTATGCTAAAATCCTATAACGCGCTCGAGTCGCACCTCTGCGTTGCTCTATCCTCGTTATAGGCAAAAGCCATAAAAAAATAAGTGCGGTAAGGTCTTAAAAACCTTTCGCACTTATTGTAAAACTTTTTATTTGCGCGTTAAAGGTCAAAAAGCACTTTACATAACAGCGAATTTAAGATAAAATATATTTAATTATAAGTATGACTTAAAATATGAATGGAGGAATTAAAAAATGCAGCCTGCATATAAAAGAATACTGTTAAAGCTCAGCGGTGAGGTTCTCGCCGGCAAAGAGGGTCACGGTATCAATTTCGACACGGTAAGCGATGTGTGCAAGCATGTAAAAAAATGCTCCGAGATGGGCGTTCAGATAGGCCTCGTCGTAGGCGGAGGAAACTTTTGGCGCGGCCGCTCCAGCGGTAATATGGACAGAACCAGAGCCGACCATATAGGTATGCTCGCAACGGTTATGAATGCGCTTGCTCTTGCCGACACTCTTGAGCAGCTTGACGTTCCGGTCAGAGTTCAGACGGCCATCGAAATGCCCCGTGTGGCAGAGCCTTATATCCGCAACAGAGCGGTTCGTCACCTTGAAAAGGGCAGAGTTGTAATATTCGGCTGCGGAACCGGCAACCCGTTCTTCTCAACCGATACAGCGGCGGCTCTTCGCGCTGCCGAGATAAACGCCGACGTTATATTTAAGGCGACAAATGTTGACGGCGTTTACGATAAGGACCCCAACCGCTTTGCCGACGCCGTAAAATATGATGAGCTCACTCACACCGAGGTTCTCGCAAAGGGACTCAAGGTAATGGACAGCACCGCGGCTTCGCTTTGCCGCGACAACAATATTCCGATACTTGTTTTCAATCTCAACGATCCCGAAAACATCATTCGCGCCGCAGCGGGTGAAAAAATAGGCACGTTAGTCAAATAACAATATATTTTCAGGAGGAAAAACCATGCAAGAGGTTTATGATTTTGCCAATGAAAAAATGACGAAGAGCGTTAAGTCTCTTCATAACGAATATGTTTCGATGCGCGCCGGAAAAGCTTCCGTTTCGCTGCTCGATAAGGTAGTCGTAGATTATTACGGCTGCCCTACTCCCGTTCAGCAGATGGCTGCCGTCTCGGTTTCCGAGGGCAGAAATCTTGTCATTCAGCCGTGGGACGTAAGCACTATAAATACCATTGAAAAGGCTATACAGGCGTCAGACCTCGGAGTTAATCCGATGAATGACGGCAAGGTTATCCGCCTTAACTTCCCGCCTCTCACCGAGGAAAAGAGAAAGCTCCTTGCCAAAGAGGTAGGCAAATATGCCGAGGAGGCAAAGGTTGCCGTTCGCTCCATTCGCCGTGACGCTATGGAAAAATTAAAAAAGCTTAACAAAGATAAAGCTATAACCGAAGACGAGCTCCACGACGGTGAGGATGAAGTTCAGAAGATAACCGACAAATACGTTAAAGAAATTGACGATATGGCAAAGAAAAAGGAAGCCGACATTATGGAAATCTGATTTTTCGGGCTGTTTTTCCGCAATACGGCGTCAAATTTCGCTCGGAGTACCGACAGTACGCCGTCGCTTATTTTCCTTGTCTTGCGAAAAAAACATCACCGAAAAATGATTTGAGGTTTCGGGCTGAGATTCCCGAATACGGCGTCAAATTTCGCTCGAAGTACCGACAGTACGCCATCGCTCATTTTCCTTGTCTTGCGAAAAAAACATCACCGAAAAATGAGCTGGGGTTCGGGCCGGTTTTTCCGAATATTGCGTCAAATTTCGCTCGGAGTACCGACAATACGCCATCGCTCATTTTCCTTGTCTTGCGAAAAAACATCACCGAAAAATGAGCTGAGGTTTCGGGCTGAGTTTCCCGAATACGGCGTCAAATTTCGCTCGGAGTACCGACAGTACGCCGTCGCTTATTTTCCTTGTCTTGCGAAAAAAACATCACCGAAAAATGATTTGAGGTTTCGGGCTGAGATTCCCGAATACGGCGTCAAATTTCGCTCGAAGTACCGACAGTACGCCATCGCTCATTTTCCTTGTCTTGCGAAAAAACATCGCCGAAAAATGATTTGAGGTTTCGGGCTGAGTTTTCCTGTAAAACTACGTTTCTTGCGCATTGCGGTATGCATATACGGCGGTGAGGTTTTTGCTGCGAGAAAATGCGCGGAAAGCCCGAATATAATTTGCAAATAAAAGTCTGCTTCGTCGGTTGCGGAGAGCCGCTCGGAGCAATATGCAATCTCCGCAATTCACAAAAAGGGTAAAAGTAAATGGATTACGATAATCTGCCGACCTTTGAGGTCTTGCCGAAGCACGTCGGCGTAATAATGGATGGAAACGGCCGTTGGGCAAAAAAACGGGACTTGCCGCGTTATAAGGGGCACATTGAGGGTGCCAAGACCTTCCGCAAAATAGGTGAGTTTGCGGCCGACCTCGGCATAAAGTACATAACCTTTTATGCTTTTTCAACAGAGAATTGGAAGCGTCCCAAGGAGGAGGTTTCCGCAATAATGAATCTCTTCCGCGAGTACCTCAAGGAGGCGCTCGGCAGAGTGGAAGAGGACAGAAAAAACGGTATCCGCATAAGCTTTATAGGCTCTCGCGAGGGTATCCCTGCCGATATAAGGCTTCTCATGAAGCAGGTTGAGCGAATAGGCAGAAAAGAGGACCGCATAATGCTCAACATTGCCGTGAACTACGGCGGCAGGCAGGAGATAGCAGAGAGCGTGCGCGAGATTGCGGAGGACGTGAAAAAAGGCAAAATAAAGCCGTCGGAAATTGATATGGACACAATTTCGTCACATCTCTACACCGCCGGTATGCCCGACCCCGATCTCATTATTCGACCGAGCGGAGAGCAGCGCCTTTCTAACTTTTTATTGTGGCAGTCGGCCTATGCGGAATTTTGGTATTCCGATGTTTTGTGGCCGGATTTTACCGAAGAGGATTTTGTGGAGGCCTTGCGTGCTTATGAGCATCGCAGCCGCAGATTCGGTGGGGTATAATATAAAGGATACGGGTTTTTGGCAGAGAGCCGAAAACCTAAATGTCGAAACCAATATTTAGGAGGCTCTTTATGCTTACAAGAATCGTCGTAGGCGTTGTTGCCGCGCTGTTTGCCGTGGGAATGCTCGCCATCAGATTTACACCGGTTTTTCCCATAGTGGTTGCTTTTTTTGCCGTTATGGCCGCATTCGAGCTCGAGAGAGTTATCGGTGTCAAAAACAAAGCGATACATATTATAAGTCTTATATTTGCAGGTATTATACCGCTTTACTACGGCTTTAATCATTATCTTACCGAGTGGGGCATTTTTATTCCCGCGCTTGCCGTAGTAATACTTTACATACTGCTTTTGTTCATTCTTATGATAACCGACTACGAGCATACAAAGTTTGAGGACGTTGCCGCGGTTGTGGTGGCCTCGTACTTTGTTCCGTGGGGATTTTCAACGCTCATAATGATGCGTGACGTCGGCGTTACATACCCGGAGCTTTACGATAAGCACTACGGCCTCTTTTTCATACTGCTTGGGCTTTTCTCGGCGTGGCTTACGGATTCGCTTGCGTATTTTGCTGGCAGATTTTTCGGCAAGCACAAAATGGCTCCGAACATCAGCCCCAAAAAGACCATAGAGGGTGCCGTCGGCGGAGCCTTTGCGGGAGTCCTCAGCTCAGTAATACTCTTCCTTGTTTTCGACAGCAAATATTTTACCGTTCATCTCTTTACTTGGTGGGAGATAGCGATTATTTCGCTTATCCTCTGTGTTATCGGAATGTGCGGTGACCTGTCGGCGTCTGTACTCAAGAGAAATTTCGGCGTCAAGGATTACGGCAAGCTCTTCCCGGGTCACGGCGGAGTTATGGACAGATTTGACAGCGCACTCTTTGTTCTAGGTGCGCTCTATGCGATAATCATTATTTATTCAAGGATTAAATTGGCATGACAAAGAATTTATCACTTTTAGGCTCGACAGGCTCAATAGGAACTCAAAGTCTTGACGTTGCCCGCAAGCGCGGGTACCGCGTCAGGGCTTTGTCCGCTTTTTCAAACGTCAAAAAAATCGAGGAACAGATTCGCGAATTCAAACCGGACGTCGCGGCGCTGGTATCCGAGGATGCGGCAAAGGATTTAAAGGTGCGCGTAGCCGATACGGGCACAAAAATTCTTTCGGGCTCAGAGGGAGTCTGTGAATGTGCCGCTTATGATAAATCCGATACGGTACTCAATTCCGTTGTCGGTATGGCGGGCCTTGAGCCGACTCTGACGGCAATCAAGGCTCACAAAAAATTGGCGCTTGCCAATAAAGAGACTCTTGTTGCCGGCGGCAGACTTGTTATGGATACCGCCGAAAGGGAAAATGTCGATATTCTTCCCGTGGATTCCGAACACTCGGCTATATTTCAGGCTCTTCAGGGGAAACCTTCTAACAGGGCGTTAAAAAAGATAATTCTCACGGCCTCCGGCGGCCCGTTTTTCGGCAAGACCGCGCAGGAGCTTGAAAAAGTTACCGTGAACGATGCTTTAAAGCACCCGAACTGGTCTATGGGCGCAAAAATAACCATAGATTCCGCTACAATGATGAATAAGGGCTTGGAGCTTATCGAGGCCGTCTGGCTTTTCGGCGTAAGTCCGCATGACGTTAAAATCGTCGTTCATCGTGAGAGCATTGTTCATTCTGCCGTTGAATATGACGACAATTCCGTTATAGCGCAGTTAGGGCTTCCCGATATGCGAATCCCGATACAGTATGCTTTGACCTATCCCGAAAGATATGAGTCTCCCGTAGGCGAGCTTGATTTGGCTTCTTTGGGTAAGCTCACGTTCTTTGAGCCGGATTACGACACATTTCGCTGCATAAATATTTGCAGAGAGGCGATAGACCGCGGCGGACTTTATCCCGCTGCCGTAAACGGAGCAAACGAGCAGGCAAACCTCCTGTTTAGAAACGGCAAAATCGGTTTTCTCGATATTGCGAAAAAGGTTGAAGCGATACTTCCGTATGTGCCGAAAAAGGACGTATATACTCTCGACGACGTCCTTGAAATCGACCGTTTTGCGCGTGAATTTGTAATGAAATCCGTTTGATAAAGACTTTATTTCTTATTTTATGAGGTGATTGAGATTTTACTCAGCATAGCTTCCTCGGGGATTTGGAGCAAGGTATGGACTGTTGCCGTGGCAATTTTGTTTTTCGGCGTAATAATTATGATACACGAGTGCGGCCATTTCCTTTTCGCAAAGCTCTTTAAAGTAAAGGTTAATGAGTTTTCCATAGGTATGGGGCCTGCTGTTTTCAAGCGTAAAAAGGGCGAAACACAGTATTCGGTGCGTGTTTTGCCGATAGGCGGCTATGTCTCCATGGAGGGCGAGGATCAAGACAGCGACGACGACGGCGCATTTAATAAAAAGCCGGTTTGGCAAAAGATGATAATAGTTGCCGCAGGCGCTTTTATGAACATCTTGCTCGGCGTTATAATAATGTGCATAATGCTGTCAACCTCGGGCGACTTAATAGGCACCAATACGATAAAATCCTTTTACGACGGAGCTGTCTCGGAGCAGTACGGTCTTAAAGAGGGCGACCGTTTTCTTGAAATCGACGGTCATCACGTTTGGTCGGAGCGCGACCTCAGCTTTTTAATGAGCCGCAGCAAAGACGGCGTATTTGATTTCGTTGTTGAGCGTGACGGTCAAAAGGTTGAGCTTTCCGACGTTCATTTCGATACCGAACAGCAGGACGGGATAACTCTCATAAAATATGATTTTGTAATTATAGGCGAAAAGCCGAACTTTTTAAATGTTGTAAAAAACTCGTTTACACAGTCGGCGTCCGTTGTGCGTATGGTTTGGCTCAGCCTGTTTGACCTTGTCACGGGGCGTTACGGTATGTCGGAGCTTGCCGGGCCCGTCGGTACGGTAAACGTTATAGCCGATGTCACAGCCTCGGCGGCGTCGTCAAAAAATCTCGGCAGCCTGCTTATGATAATGGCGTTCATAACCATAAATATCGGTGTGGCAAATCTTCTTCCCTTGCCCGCGCTCGACGGCGGCAGATTTTTCTTTCTCTTGATAGAGGCGATTCGCCGCAAGCCCATAAATCCCAAATACGAGGGCTACGTCCACGCCATAGGTTTTATTTTACTTATGCTTCTTATGGTAGTTGTTACGTATAACGATATTGTCAGACTGATCAAAACTTGATTTTTGAGTCTTTTTCCGTAATACAGCGTCAAATATCACTCGGAGTACATTCGTACGCCGTCGTTCATTTTCCTTGTCTTACGAAAAAATTCTTCAAAAATCGAGATTTTGGGACTTTTCGGCGATACTGCGACAAATTTCGCTCGGAGTACCGACAGTACGCCGTCGCTTATTTTCCTTGTCTTACGAAAAAATCCTTCAAAAATCGAGATTTTGGGTCTTTTCCGTGATACAGCGTCAAATTTCACTCGGAGTACATTCGCACGCCATCGCTCATTTTCCGACAGAGCGACAAAGTATTTAACGCGCTTTACATTTAATACGAATTTTAATTTGTGTCATTCTTCGGGGTGGCGCGCAAATTTATATAAAACAAGAATTGTTTAAGCGGCAAACCATTCAGGCTCCCTTGTAAAGGGAGCTGTCACCGCAGGTGACTGAGGGATTGCTCGGGCTCCCTTTTGCCGCAAATCGGAGGTACATACAAATGCCAGAAAGACGAAAAAGCCGCGTTGTAACGGCAGGTAACGTAAAAATAGGCGGAAACAACCGCATACCCGTTCAGTCGATGTTAAACATTCCGGCCGAGGACGCAGAGGGCAATGTTAAGCAGGCATTGGAGCTGCAAAAAGCCGGTTGCGAGATTATCCGTCTCACGGTTCCCAATAAAGAGGCGGTAAAGACCTTAGCCGCCGTAAAAGAAAAGGTTTCGATTCCGGTTGTTGCGGACATACATTTTGACTACCGCTGCGCGCTTGAGAGCGTTGCGGCAGGTGCCGATAAAATCCGCATAAATCCCGGCAACATTGGTTCCGACGATCGCGTTAAGGCGGTTGCCGACGCATGCCGTGCAAAAAACATTCCGATAAGGATAGGCGTAAATTCAGGCTCGCTTGAAAAGGATATTCTCGCAAAATACGGGGCTCCCACGCCTGATGCACTTTGCGAGAGCGCGCTTTATCACGCAGGGCTTCTCGAAAAATTCGATTTTCACGATATAGTTATCTCCATAAAATCCTCCGATGTGCCGACCATGGTATCTGCATACAGAAAAATAGCGACTATGTGCGATTATCCGCTTCATCTCGGCGTAACCGAGGCAGGCACGCGCCGTATGGGGCTCATTAAATCCGCCGCCGGAATAGGCTCGCTTTTAATGGACGGTATAGGCGACACAATACGCGTTTCTCTTACCGCCGACCCCGTAGAGGAGGTCTCGGCAGGCTTTGATATATTAAAGGCGGTTGACATAAAAAAGGACTGTCCGCAAATAGTGTCGTGTCCGACCTGCGGCAGAACCAAAATCGATTTGATTTCTCTTGCCGAAAAAATCGAAAACGCTTTAAGAGGCTGCCGTAAGCCAATAAAGGTTGCCGTTATGGGGTGCGTCGTAAACGGTCCGGGCGAAGCTAAGGAGGCAGACATCGGCGTAGCCGGCGGCGACGGCTGCGGTATGATATTTAAGCACGGCGAAATACTCAAAAAAGTAAGCGAGGATGAAATAGTTCCGGAGCTGCTTAAAGAAATAGAAAAAATGTAATTGTGAAAGAGACGGCAAATGACAAGCTTTTATGACCTGTTTATAGAATACAGAAACGATTTCACGGATATGGACGCGGTACTCGGCGACGCTCAAATAATTGATATGAGCGCAGAGTCTGCCGAAAGAAGGCTGTACATTAAGGTGCGCTTTCCCCGTCTTGTGTCCGAGAAAACACTTGATAAAATAAGCGAAATAATAAGAGACAGGCTCGGACTCGGCGCGGTTAAAATAGCGCCGGTCTTTTCTTCGTCGCTGTTCTCGGATAGGTATTCGGGTGAGATAAGCGAGTGGGCAAAGAAAAACGTGCCTATGGCAAACGGATTTTTTGTTGACTGCAAATATGATTTTTCCGAAGATGAAATCAAAATAGAGCTCATGCACGGCGGTAAGCAAATTCTTGAGGACGTCGGCGCGCAAAATCTCATTTCAAAAATGCTCCGTGAACGCTTCGGAGTATCAAAAGAGCTTTCTTTTGTTCAGAGGGACGACTATGATGCACGCGATGACATTTCCGCGGCGCAGAAAAAGATTGACAGTATGGCTCCCAAGGCTGCACCCGTAAAGAGCGGTTCATCGCGCAGCTTTGACCCCGTCAAGGAGGACGATACGCCAAAGGAGCACATTGTAAAGAACGGCATACCGTATTATCTTGAGAGTGTAAAGCCGATTTTCGGCAGTAATATCAGAAGTCAGCCCATAAAAATAGACGAAATCACTTTGCCCGAAGAGGGTGACACGACGCCCGTTACAATTTACGGCGAGGTTTTCGGCATTGAGGTCAAGGATACGAAAAAAGGCAAAGTAAAGATAGTTTCCTTTAACATAACCGACAATACAAATTCGTTTTCCGCCGTTATGCTGCCAAAGGTTGAACATTGCGACGAGCTGCTGTCAAAGCTGAAAAACGGGGCGCACATACTTATGTTCGGCGAGGTCGAATATGACACGTACCGCGGCGATTACACAATAAAACCTAAGTGCATAAGCACAATTCAGATGATAGAAAAAGAGGATAATTACCCCGAAAAGCGCGTTGAGCTTCATCTTCACACAAATATGTCACAGATGGACGGTATGACTCCTCCCTCAAAGCTTGTGGAGCGCGCTATAAAGTGGGGGCACAAGGCAATAGCCATAACCGACCACGGCTGTGTTCAGGGCTACCCCGAGGCGTGCAACGCCGCCGACGGCAAAATCAAAATCATTTACGGCATTGAGGATTATTTTATAGACGACATCAAAGAGCCGGATAAAACATATAAGGAGCTTCGCTCCTATCACCAGATAATTCTCGTAAAGAATCATATAGGGCTTAAAAATCTGTATAAGCTCATTTCAAAGTCCAATATAGACTATTTTTACAAAAAGCCGAGAATGCCGAAGAGCGAAATAATGAAACACCGCGAGGGGCTTATAATCGGCTCGGCGTGCGAGGCGGGCGAGCTTTACCGCGCTATACTCGAGGAACGCCCCGAACAGGAGATTATGGAGATAGCGTCATTTTACGACTATCTCGAAATTCAGCCCGTAGGCAACAACCGTTTTATGATTGACGCCCACTCAGACCCATCGGCGAAAAATCCGGACAAAAACAAGGAATTTGACAAGATAACCTGTATTGAGGATATAGAAAATATAAACCGCAAGGTTATAGCTATTGCCGACAAGCTCGGTAAGCCCGTGGTTGCCACCTGCGACGTCCACTTTATAGACCCCGAGGACGCAAAATACCGCGCTATTCTTATGGCGGCTCAGGGCTTTACCGACGCCGACAAGCAGGCTCCGCTGTACTTCAGAACGACCGAGGAAATGCTCAATGAGTTTTCATATCTCGGCGAGGAAACCGCGCACGAAATAGTCATAGAAAATCCCAACAAGATAGCCGATATGATAGATGTTGTACGCCCGTTCCCGATAGGCACGTTCCAGCCCTCCATAGACGGAGCGGAGGAACAGCTCAGAGACATTTGCTGGACCAAGGCTAAAAAGTGGTATGAATTTGAGGGCAAGGTTCCCGAAATTGTCGAGAACCGACTTAACCGTGAGCTTGATTCCATAATCAAAAACGGGTTTGCCGTACTTTACATAATAGCTCAAAAGCTTGTATGGGATTCCGAGGATCACGGTTACCACGTAGGCTCACGAGGCTCCGTCGGCTCGTCGTTCGTTGCGTCTATGGCGGGTATTTCCGAAGTAAATCCGCTGCCGCCTCATTACAGGTGCCCCGAGTGCCGCTACTCCGAATTTTACACAAAGGGCGAGTACGGCTCGGGTTTCGATATGCCGCCTAAAAAATGTCCGCATTGCGGCGCGGAAATGATAAGAGACGGCCACGAAATACCGTTTGAAACCTTCCTTGGGTTCCACGGTGACAAGGCCCCCGATATCGACCTTAACTTCTCCGGCGAATATCAGGGAAAGGCGCACAGATACACGGAGGAGCTCTTCGGCAAAACGCACGTATTTAAAGCGGGCACAATAGCTTCTGTTGCCGACAAGACCGCCTACGGCTATGTTTTAAAGTATCTTGAAGAGCGAAATATTCGTGCTAATAAAGCCGAGATAGATCGTTTGGCGCGCGGCTGTACGGGAGTTAAGCGCACCACGGGTCAGCACCCGGGCGGAATGGTAGTCGTGCCGAACGAATATGATATATACGATTTCACCCCCGTTCAGTACCCTGCCGACGATACCGAAAGCGATATGGAGACGACGCACTTCGACTTCCGTTCGATGCACGATACCATATTGAAGCTTGACGAGCTCGGCCACGATGTTCCCACGCTCGACAAGCACCTTGAGGATATGACGGGCATAAACGTAACCGACATAGATATTTGCGACCCGGAAATAATAAAACTCTGTACCTCGCCCGAACCGCTCGGCGTGACGCCCGAGGATATAAGCTGGAAAACGGGCACGCTCTCCATACCCGAAATGGGCACATCGTTTGTTTGCCAGATGCTTTTGGAGGCACAGCCCAAGACCTTTGCCGACCTTTTGCAGATTTCCGGTCTTTCACACGGAACCGATGTTTGGAACGGTAATGCACAGGACCTTATAAAGGATGGTATATGCACCATTTCTTCGGTTATCGGAACGCGTGACAGCATTATGATTTACCTTATGCACGCAGGGCTTGACCCGAGTATGGCGTTTAACATAATGGAGAAAACGAGAAAGGGTATAGTCGCGAAAAAGGGCTTTCCCGAGGGTGCCGAAGAAGCCATGCGTGAGCATAACGTTCCGCAGTGGTATATGGATTCGTGCCGCAAGATAAAGTATATGTTCCCTAAAGCCCATGCCGCGGCATATGTAATTGCCGCGCTGAGGCTCGGCTGGTATAAGATATACAAGCCGCTCGAATACTACACGGCATTTCTGACCGTGCGCGGAGACGGAGTTGATGCGGCGGTGGCAATAAAGGGTAAAGCCGCCGTTATGGCGCGTATGGCGGAAATCGACGATAAAACAAGAAACAAAACCGCCACAGCCAAGGACAAAGAGCAGTATACCGCCTTGCAGGTGGTAAACGAGATGATGGCAAGGGGCATAGAGCTGCTCCCGGTCGATATATATAAATCCGAGGCCACAAGATATGTCATAGAGGACGGCAAAATAAGAATGCCGTTCGGAGCGCTGTCCGGTATAGGCGAAAGCGCCGCCATACCGCTTGCCGAGGCAAGAGACGACGGCGAGGGCAAGTTTATATCGGTTGACGATTTTGCACGCCGCGCCGGTGCCGGCAAATCCACAATAGAAATGCTCGAAAGCGTCGGTGCGTTCGGCGACATCCCGAAAACGGCGCAACTGTCACTGTTTTAGCCCTCCGACGAGGCAGTTTAAAGGTGAAATACGGTTTTAAAGCAAATTTGCCTTATAAACACGATGACTTTTCATCTTCTTTTGTTCAAAACTACAAAAAGACGTTTTTTGACGGATTTTGCATTGACAAAAGCCTTGTCGGTGATATAATGAATGCATAAATGAAAGGCAACGAGGTCTTTTAAAAGATCTCGCTGCCCTTTTTTTATATTTGAAAGGAGATTTAAAATGGGTTACACAAAAGAAGATGTACTTCGCATCGCAAAGGAAAAAGACGTTAAATTCATAAGACTTCAGTTTACTGATATTTTCGGTCAGCTTAAAAATGTCGCAATTACCGCGAGCCAGCTTGAAAAGGCTCTTGACAACGAGTGTATGTTCGATGGCTCTTCAATAGAGGGCTTCGTAAGAATCAATGAGTCCGATATGTATTTGAGACCCGATTACGATTCGTTCGTTATACTTCCTTGGAAGGACAGAGTTGCACGCCTTATCTGCGACGTTTATTGCGCTGACGGCAATACTCCGTTCCTCGGCGATCCGAGAAACGTTCTTAAAAAGGTAGTTAAAGAGGCTGCCGATATGGGCTATACGTTCAATGTAGGCCCCGAGTGTGAATTCTTCCTCTTCCAGCTTGATGAGGACGGAAATCCCACCACAAAAACAGGCGATGTTGCGGGTTACTTTGATATGGGCCCCGCCGATCAGGGTGAGCAGTGCAGAAGAGACATCTGCCTTGCGCTCGAGAGCATGGGCTTTGAAATCGAGGCTTCACACCACGAGGTTGCCGAGGGTCAGCACGAGATAGACTTCCGTTTTGATGAGGTTGTTAAGACCGCAGACAACGTTATGACCTTTAAACACGTAGTAAAGACCTATGCGCGCCGTCACGGCCTTCATGCAACATTTATGCCGAAGCCCGTATTCGGTATAAACGGCTCCGGTATGCACACCAATATGTCGCTTACAAAGGACGGTAAAAACGCTTTCTATGATGAAAATTCCGAGTTTGGACTTTCCGAGACCGCTCTTCACTTCATTGCGGGAGTATTAAAGCACGTAAAGGGTATTACCGCCATAGCAAATCCGCTTGTTAACTCTTATAAGAGACTTGTCCCGGGATATGAAGCTCCCGTATATATAGCTTGGTCGGCTTCAAACCGTTCCTCGCTTATCCGTGTTCCCGCAGCTCGCGGAAAGGGCACCAGAATAGAGCTCCGTTCTCCCGACCCGTCATGCAACCCCTATCTTGAAATGGCTCTTTGCCTTGCAGCAGGTCTTGACGGTATCAAAAACAACCTTACTCCTCCGCAGAACACCACAAAGAACATCTTTGAAATGTCCGCAGAAGAGCTTGCCGCAGACGGCATAGATTATCTCCCCGGTACTCTTGAGGACGCCATGAATGAATTCCAGGCTGATCCGTTTATGAAAGAGACGCTCGGCGACCACATCTATGAGAAGTATGTTGAGGGTAAGCTTCGCGAGTGGGATGAGTATCGTACCAGCGTAAGCAACTGGGAAACAAACAGATATTTAACTAAATATTGATAATACCTCATTTTTTCTCCTGCGAAAAGGGAACGGCGATTTTGCCGTTCCCTTTTCCATTTCTTTTTATGAGGATTTGAATTTGATTTGCCTTATCGGCGCATAAAAAAAACACGGCTGACCGAAGGCCGAATATTCAGCCAATGTCAACCGTGCTTTTGTAATTTTTATTCGGTTTCTTTTTTGAAGCCTTTTCTCTCAAGGAGAGCATAAATTCTGTCAGCCGGATTCAAGAGCTTGCTTACCGACATATCGTGGTTGAGGGTGTCGATAATGTATGAAAGATACTTAGACATATCAACCTCGCAGTACCAATCACGCTGTAAAAGCTCGGGTGTGCGGTAAACAAGGTTTGTTGTAAATACCTTTGTGATATTGCCCTCGGCAAAGGATTTGTCAAAGTTTTCGAGTCCTTCGCAGAAAAGACCGAATGCCGAGAAAATAAAAATACGCTTTGCGCCGAGCTCTTTTAATTTTTTGGCAACCTCAAGCATTGATTCACCGGAGGAGATCATATCGTCAACAACCATTACATCCTTGCCCTCTATGTTTGAACCGAGGAACTGGTGCTGGAGTATTGGGTTCCTGCCGTTGACAACTCTCGAATAGTCGCGGCGCTTATAGAACATACCAAGGTCAAGACCGAGAACGGTAGAATAGTAAATGCAGCGTGACATACCGCCTTCATCGGGAGATACTACCATCATGTGCTCTTTGTCGAGATGCAAATCATCAACGTTGTTTACAAGAGCCTTTATCATCTGGTAAGCGGGCTGAACGTTTTCAAAGCCTTTGAGCGGAATTGCGTTCTGAACTCTCGGGTCGTGAGCGTCAAATGTGATAATGTTGTCAACGCCCATATTGTTGCAGAGCTCCTGAAGAGCTATTGCACAGTCGAGGGACTCTCTTGATGAACGCTTGTGCTGTCTGCCCTCATAAAGCATGGGCATAATAACGGTTATTCTGTGAGCTTTGCCGCCTACTGCGGAAATCGCTCTTTTAAGGTTGGCAAAATGCTCGTCCGGACTCATGGGAATTGTTTGACCGTACATATTGTAGGTCACGCCGTAGTTGAACATATCGCATACAATAAAAATATCGTAACCGCGAACGGACTCGTGAAGCGAGCCCTTGCCTTCGCCCGAGCCGAATCTCGGGAATGAGGCATCGATAATATAAGTATCTCTTTCATATCCTGCAAAGGAAAGGCTGTTTTTGTGCTCAGACTGCTTCTGAGCGCGCCATTTGACGAGATAACGGTCGATTTTTTGGGCTAATTCTTCACAGCCGGGGAGCGCGATGATACCGAGCGGACCGTAAGGGATGGTAGTGAACTCCTGTGTGTAATCAGGCATAATTTTCCTCCGTGAAACACAATTTTTGCGGATAAATATTATCGTCATTTATCCGCATTACGTTAGATAATAATATTTTACTATATTTTGTGTCATTTTCAAGGGAAAAAAGGCAAAAAATAAAAGATTAGTTAAAAGAGTGGTCAACAGTAATGACACAGAAATATCTTTCGTCTATTTTGCTTAGTTTTTCTTGAATTGAATTTGTAAGCTCACGATCGGAAAGACTAAAATCCGGGGGTGCCATTACATCGAAAATCAGATTTGAGTGTGTGGGACCCTCAACCACTCTGAAATCGTGTATTGAAAGCGCGGGGTCAATTTCCTTGACGGCGGATTCGGTCAAATCACGCAGACGGTTTATATGTGCGTCGTTTACCACGATAGGGTCAAGGTGTATTGAAATGAGCAGATTGTATTTTCTCTGGATATTTCGCTCGATAAGGTCAATGGTGTCGTGGCTCTTCATAACATCAACGCTTGAGGGAACCTCTGCGTGAGCCGAGGCAAACTGTCTGCCGGGGCCGTAGTCGTGGATTATAAGGTCGTGAACACCGACTATGTTGGGATATGAGAGAATTTCGTCCTCAATCTGCTTCACAAATTCCTTTTTCGGCGGCTGACCGAGCAGGGGGGAGACGGTGTCCTTTATTATACCGATGCCGGAATAGATGATAAATCCGGATACGACAAGGCCGAACCACCCATCCACGGGAACCGACGAAAACTTTGATATTATCAGAGATATAAGAGCCGCCGCCGTTGCCGCTGTGTCCGAAAGACTGTCGGCGACTACGGCCTTGTTGGCTGTGGAGTCTATCCTTTTTCCGACGGAATAATTGAAGTATGCTAGCCACAGCTTAAACAGTATCGATATTATCAGGACTGCCAGCGCGGCGGTGCTGTAAGTTACGGCGTCGGGAGCCTTGATTTTTTCAACCGAGCTTTTCAAAAGCTCAACGCCCATCAAAAGAACGAGGAAGGACACTATCAGCGCGGATATGTATTCTATTCTGCCGTGCCCGTAAGGATGCTCCCTGTCGGCGGGCTTTTTTGCCATTTTAAAGCCGACGAGAGTAACTACCGACGAGCCTGCGTCGGAGAGGTTGTTTATGGCGTCTGCGGTTATTGAAATACTGCCGGTCAAAGAGCCTACCGCAAATTTTGCGGCGGTCAGTATCACATTTACCGCTATTCCGACAAAGCCGGAGAGCACACCGTAAGAGGTGCGCGTCCTCGGGTCGTCGGCGGACGCGTTTTTGCCCACAAAAAGCCTTATTAAAAGCTCGGTCATCTTATCGCTTTTCTCCCTTGATATAGTCTTTTACGCCGAATACGAATATTCTCTCGATTATATCGGCTATGTCCTCGGCACTCTTGCCTGTCTCCGGATGCTGAAGCCAGTAGCGCGCAACGCCTATAAAGCCTGACTCAAAATACGAATAGAGAAATTCAAATTCGGATACATCGCTTATATTATATGCCGCGGATATGTCGTTAAAGCATTTTTTACGTATGAAGCCGCGGAGCTTCTGAGCGAAATTTATGTCGCCGTTGTCTCCGAGGAGAGCCGAGCAAATATCGCGGTTTTCATCGAGAAATTTGCACACGTCGGTCAAAAGCTGCTTCGGACGGCGGGAAATATCGTCTATGGTGTAGCTCATAAGTATAGACTCAAATTCCTGAAACAGTTCGTTTTCTATTTGCTCCACAAGGTCATATATGTCTTTGTAATGCAGATAAAACGTACCGCGGTTTATATCTACAAGCTCCGAAAGCTCCCGTACCGTTATTTTTTTTATGCTTTTTTGAGCCATAAGCTCGGTGAGGCCCTGCTTTAAAAGCCTTTTGGTTCTGCGTACTCTGCTGTCAACTGCTTTCTCTGCCATTTTGCTTAAACGCCCTTTCCTTTGCTGATTTTAGACAAACAAACATAGTTTGTTTATTGATTTAATAGACACACGTTATTATAATATAAATAAGTTCATTATTCAACACTTTTTTGAAAAAATCTGTATAATAGGCTGATGTTGATAATATAGGGAACTAAAATTGATAATATTTTTACAAAAATAATATATTTTTTATAAAAATAATTACAAAACAGTTTTTTTATGGTATACTTCTTCTAAAGCTGTTTTTTATGAAAATGCATATAATAAATGAAAATCTGATATGAGGTGAAGCGTATGGCGGCAGAAATGCTGAAAAAGGTTATAGCCACGGAAAACGAGGCGGCGGAGAACGAAAAGAACGCAGCAGCCGAGGCCGACAAAATTATAAAGAAAGCAAAAGACGACGCCGAAAAGCTCCTGTCGGAGAAAGAGAAGGAATGTGCCGTATATGAGGCCGCCGAAATCAAAAAAGCCAAAGATACGGCAGAGGTTATCGTTACCGAGGCTGTAAAGGAGGCTCAAAGGTACGCGGACGGATTGAAAAAACAGTCTGCGGAAAAGCTTTCGGAGGCTGTCGGCATCGTAAAGGATACATTACTTAAATGATATAATATTTTGCAAAGTGAGGTGATGGCTTACGGCAAAATTGAAAATGAAAAAAATCGAGCTTTTGGCGATGCTCGGCGAGAGCAAGGATATTATAGATTACCTGCAGCGAAAGGGCACGGTTCAGGTTGAAAAGTGCGACGCGCCGGAGTCTATGTATTACACCGACACCGATTCGAGCGTATCACAGCTTGAAAGACTTTTGCAAACCGCAGAGAACGCAAGAGAGACAATTTCATTTTATTCGCCGGAAAAAAAGAAGCTTACTGACTCTTTTTTGCCCCGAAAAGAAGTCGAGCTGTCCGATTTTTACGAGGAATCTGAAAAGACGGACGTGGCAATGGCAAAGTGTCGGGAAATTATCGACATAAAAAAGGAGATAGCCGACAAAAAGGCCGATATTATCCGCGAGCAGACCGCAAGAGAGGCTCTGATTCCGTGGGAAAGGCTTGATATTCCGCCGAATACAACGGGGACAAGGCACACGGAGGTGTTTGTGGGGTCGCTCCCGGACGAGTGCACAGAAGAGGCTCTCAAGGCCGGTTTTGCCGCGGCTCTGCCGGACTTAACCGCTATCGACTGCGAGGTCGTTTCCTCTTCAAATACGCAGAGCATAATCGTTGTCATCTGTTTGAAAAAGGACTCAAGGCGAGTATACGATTATCTGCGAAGTCTGAATTTTGTGAGAGCGTCGGGCGGCGATAACGAGAACATCAAAGCGGCAATGGAACGCCACGGAAAAAATATCGAAGCGCTTTCGTCGGACATTGACGGCGACGAGGAAAAAATAAGAGAGCTGTCGTCATACCGTGAGGATATAGACTTTCTCATTGATTTCCTCACGATAAGGAAAGACAAATACGAGGCGTTTAAAAAGATGTCTCTCAGCCGCAACGTTTTCTATTTTGAGGGTTACATTCCGGAGCGGTACTGTGAAAAAACGGTCAAGGGCCTTGAAGAGAGGTTTACTGTTGCCGTAACGATAAGCGATGTTCCCGAGGACGACGAAAACGAACCGGTGCTTCTTAAAAATAATAATTTTGCCGCACCGGTTGAAGAGATAACCGAAATGTACGCTCTTCCGGGCAAGCACGATATAGACCCGAATGCGATTATGGCATTTTTCTATTACTGCTTCTTCGGTATGATGTTTTCGGACGCGGGCTACGGTCTCATAATGTTTTTGGCAACGCTGTTTATTTTGCTTAAATGCAAGCCTGAGGGGCAAAAGCGAAAAACGGTTATGATGTATATGTACTGCGGTATTTCCACAATGTTTTGGGGAATTATGTTCGGAAGCTTTTTCGGAGACATAATCAATATCGTAAGGTACGATTTCATCGGACTGCCGAAAATACGGTTGTATGCGTGGCTTGACCCGCAGGAGCAGCTGATGACCACTATGCTGTGGTGCTTTTTGTTCGGCGTCGTTCATCTTTTTGTGGGCGTCGGCATCAAGGGCTATATGGAGTGGCGCGACGGGCAAAGGTTTTGGGCGGTATGCGATACGCTGTCCGTTTACCTTGCTGTCGGCGGTGCGCTTCCGCTTTGCGCCGGTATGATTATAGACGTTCCGTCGGATATAAAAACGGTCGGCAAATATTGCGCAATAGCCGGCGTAATCATAATAGTCCTCACGGCAGGTAGGGAGTCAAAGTCGTTCTTCGGCAAAATCGGCTCCGGACTTTACGCCGTGTACAACACGATTTCGGGCTATCTCAGCGATATTCTTTCATACGCAAGGCTTTTGGCACTCGGACTTGTTACCGGCATAATCGGCAGCGTAGTCAATATGATGGGTGCTTTGCCGAGCAATAAGGTCGCGAAGGCAATAGTTCTTGCGGTGGTGTTCGTTTTCGGACACGCGGTAAACTTCGGAATAAACGTCATAGGCGCTTATGTTCATACAAACCGCTTGCAGTACGTGGAATTTTTCTCGAAATTCTATAACGGCGGCGGAAAGAAATTTACCCCTCTTAAAGCAAATTCCAAAACTTTCAAATTCAAGGAGGAAATCAGTAATGGATAATATGGGTTTGGTATTGGCTATCGTCGGAGCGGCGTTAGCGGCACTTCTCAGCGGACTCGGTTCGGCAAAGGGCGTAGGCCTTGTAGGTGAGGCCGCCGCAGGTCTTCTCACGGAGGATTTGTCAAAATTCACTAAGGTGCTTATTCTTCAGATTCTTCCCGGTACACAGGGTCTTTACGGCTTCATTACCGCAATAATGGTTCTTGTTAAAACAAAGGTTCTCTCGGGTTCTCCCGCCGAGCTTACGGTTTCACAGGGACTTATGCTTCTCGGCGCGTGCCTGCCTATGGCAATAGTCGGTTTTTTCTCGGCAATTGCTCAGGCGAGAGTTGCGGCTTCGGGTGTTTCGGTAGTTGCAAAGAAGCCCGAGGGACAGAGTAAGGCAATGGTTCTTGCCGCAATGGTTGAGACATACGCCGTTCTCGCTCTTCTTATTTCGATTCTTATGATTTTGAACCTCAACATCGGTTAAGGGTGAAGCTTTATGACGGGATTAGATAAAATTATTTCAGAAATAGGCTCGGACTCGTCACAGCGTATAAAAGAAATTTCCGATGAAGCAAACAAAAAGGCTGAGGAGATATCCCTTGCCGCCGAAAAAAAGGCCTCCGAGATGAAAGCTCAGAGCGAAGAGAGGACTGCCGCAGAGGTTGCCTCCGTTTTGGCTTCAGCCAAAAGCTCCGCTGAGCTGAAAAAGAAGCAGACGGTTCTCGAGGGTAAAATCGAGGCCATAGAGGATATGCTCGGCAGGGCGGTAGATGTCTTAAAGGCTCTCCCGAAAAGAGAGTATTTTGAAATGCTGAAGGAGCTTGCCGTTAAAAATGCGATCTCGGGAGACGGCGTTATGCGTTTCTCGAAAGATGACACCGCAAAGCTGCCGCAGAATTTCATAAGCAACGTAAATTCCGCTCTTTCCGGTAAGGGTAGCGTCTCTCTCGGAGAGCCGTGCGATATAGACAGCGGATTTATGCTTGTTTACGGCGACATTGACGTAAACTGCACCTTTTCGTCGCTTGTTTCGGAAAAGCGCGACGAGCTTTTTGACGAGCTTAACAAATTACTTTTTAACTGATATAAAGGAGGGAAGCGTTTAAATGGATAAAAACTATCTTTATGCGGTAGCAAATATAAGAGCTAACGAGCTGTCGCTTCTCTCGCGTGCCGATATTGACGCGCTTATAGACGCTCCCGATTACAAGACGGCGCTCACGCTTTTAGACGGCAAGGGCTACGACACGTCCTTCGGCAGCGATTATTCCGCTATGCTTGACGGCGAAACCGAAAAAACGTGGTCGCTGATAAAGTCGGTCGCACCGAGTGCCGAGGCTCTCGATATATTCATTGTAAAAAACGATTTTCAGAATTTAAAAGCGGTTCTCAAGAGCGAAAAAACGGGAGATGACGCGGAAAAATACCTCGTTTCACCGTCTGTAATACCGAAGGAGTTGCTTTTAAAAGCGGTCAAAGAGCGTGATTTTGACTCCCTTCCGGATTTTATTTCCGATGCCGCAAAAAAATGCCTTGAGGTTATAACCAAAACCGAAAACGGTCAGCTCTGCGATATAGCCGCAGACAGAGCCTGCCTTGAGGCTATGTCGGGATTTGCGAAAAGTGCCGATAATGATATTGTTGCCGCATACGGCGACATATTTATAAAATCGGCGGTGTTAAAAACCGCTTATCGTGCCATTCTTACAAATAAAAAACGCGGATTTCTTGAAGAAGCGCTTCCCGACATACCCGAAATAAAAAAGGCGGATTTGATTGACGCTTCCTTGCAGGGAGCTGACGCTCTTTATGACTTCGTTTCGTCGCTCGGACTTGAGTCTTTTGCCGAGGCTCTTAAAAACAGCCCGTCTTCCTTTGAAAAATATTGTGACGATGCTGTTATGGAGAATATGAAAAAAGCAAAATATACAGCCTTCGGGCTCGGTCCGATTGCCGCATACATCTTTGCGCGAATGACCGAAATAGGGTGTGTGCGTATAATTTTGTCGGCGAAATTCAACGGCACGAGTGAAGAAACAGTCCGTGAAAGGATGCGTGAACTGTATGTATAAAATAGCCGCAATGGGCGACCGCGACAGTATTTACGGCTTTGCGTCGCTCGGGCTTTCCGTATTTCCCGAGGACGATCCGCAGAGCGCTTCGCACAAGCTCAAAAAGCTTGCCGAGGAGGGCTACGCCGTTATCTTTATAACCGAGGCTCTCGCAGAGCTCATTTCTCCGGAAATCGAGCGCTTCAAAGACAGCCCTCTCCCGGCCATAATCCCCATTCCCGGAGTCGCCGGCAATACGGGACTCGGAATGAGAGAGGTAAGCGGATATGTAGAGCGAGCCGTCGGTTCCGACATCGTTAATTAAGGGTTTTAGTACGCATCTGAGAAATTTTTTTCGCCCGCTCGCGTACCTTTGTACGCTTCGGAGCAAAAGAAAATTCCCCATCTACGCACCAAAACGCCTTAATTAAAATTCAATGTTAGGGTTTTAGCACGCATCTGAGAAAATTTTTCACACGCTCGTGTACCGCAGTACGCTTCGGGACAAAAGAAAATCCCATGGCAACGCACATCAAGCTCTTAATTAAAATTGATGTAGAATTTGGTGCATTCTCGTAGAAAATTTTTTACACGCTCGCGTACCTTTGTACGCTTCGGAGCAAAAGAAAATTCCACGGCAACGCACATCAATCCCTTAATTAAAATTGATGTAGAATTTGGTACAATCCCAAGAAAATTTTTCGTTCTCTCGCACACCTTGTATGTGACGTGACAAAAAAATTCACCGTTTACCGATACGGTATCATAATAATACAAATGGTTTTTGACTGAATTTAGGTGTGAAATATGCACCGCACAACGCATATCAGCACTTAAAATAAATCCATAATAATTAAAAAACGGTATGCGGCGCAGCCGCAGCCGCTAAACTCGTAAAATCAACCAAACCTTTGAAGGGTGGAACAGATATGAGCAAAGGAACAATACTCAAAGTAGCCGGACCTCTCGTAGTTGCCGAGCATATGCGTGACGCAAATATGTTCGACGTTGTCAGGGTAAGCGATAAAAGGCTTATCGGCGAGATAATCGAGATGCACGGCGATAAAGCGTCAATTCAGGTATATGAGGACACCTCAGGTCCTGTCTCTTATACACATCTCCGAGCCCA